>KB659971.1_pt59 | contig 291789 bp, 288 predicted proteins | sample 558768 | NCBI scaffold set KB644980.1 | reverse complement strand
AGGTTGTGTTTGACGTCAATACCGGTGATATTCGCGTTGCTGGGACAGACACAGACACCGACGCGGACACAGAGAGTCAGACAGCCCCTATCAATGATAACAAAGAGTCCGAGCAGACAACGGTCGATGCAGACACAAAAGAAGTAATTAATGATCTTCAATCACTTGACATCGAATCGACAGCGCCGGTGACACTACTGCAAACCGTCGAGCAGTGGCAGGAAAAACTAACAAACGCAAATGCTGAAGAGTGATACGATAATATAAAATAATTGTAGTCGTTGATTATCCGTCGTTTACCTGTTCTGAGGTGGCATATATATCAGATCCTGTCATGTATGATGTGTGTGAGTTATATGCATGAAGTATTTTGTCCCCGGTCAACGTGTTTATATATAGATGTTGCAGAATAGGCGGCGAGTTTCGGCAGGGTGTTGGGCTGTCGCTGGGTTGCCAATTCTCGCATCCTTCGTGCAGGCAACGGTCGCGCTGTTTGAGACGACAGCCACCACGATTCCGCTGATTGGATTAGTTGTCTGATTTTATAATCAACACTGTCCGTATTATCAGATGATATCCAATGATACACTGTCGACCTCTGTCGTTTCTGGTTGATGACCGATAGTATAAGTGGTCGGCGTGCCTCTCAGACACATATGAAATCGATGCTTACGAATGTCGACCCGCTAACAAAGATACAATATGGGCTCATGGTCGTGTTTGGGACACTCACAGCTGCGGTCTCATTTGCACCGCTTGGAATGGAGCTACGAATTATGGGGGCTGGAACCTTATTCGGTGTCACGGTCGGATTGTGGCTTTCACATCTGTTGACAATGACATATACTGCGACACAAACGCTTAGACAAGGAGCAGGTTCAAACGCATGAGTAGTGAGCAGCAGGGACCAGCACAGCAGCTCATGGACGACGGTGCTGGACCCAATTTTGCAGCCTTTCTTTTGACTGTCGGTGGCGTTACTGTCGTTTTTATTGCAGTATTCATCTTTGCATTTCCTGGAACGATCGGTCGATTCTTTGCAGCAGCCGTCGTCACTGTCACGATCATCACCCTGATGCTAGGGATGGTATTGGACCTTCTCGGTTACTTTGGATCACGGGCGAGTATTCTTGTGGACTCAGAAGAAGAGCAAACAGCAAACGGTGTCCCAGACAGCGTTTCGCGAAAGCCAAATAAGCCCCTACCGAAACAGATTAACTTTGATAGCGAAATCAAGACGCTTCAAGAGCACTTTGATGGGGAGTTACCGTCCCAGATGAATTCATTTCTCACCGAGTATGAACAATTGAAAAAGTCAACAAGTAATCGAAAGGTAACTGCAGGAAGTCTTCGAGCAGCGTTGAATCCAGTGCAAACAATTGTTGATGATACTGAGATGGAAGAACTCGTTGACGACATGGGAGATCGGCTGTTTCGATATATTAAATCTGACCCAGTTGACAATATCGTTGTCAGCGAATATGCGTTCTATCAAGACGGGAATCAAAAATCGGTCGAGACATTGCAGGCTCAAAAGGCGCGCATCAGAGCGACGGTTCATAATCAGGGAGAAGGAGCAAAAGCTGAAGTTGCTGTCCAGTTTAAAAATACAGATGGTGTACCGGTGAAAACAGCATACTTACCCGTTGGCAATCTCGTTCCTGAGGGACGAAAGGATCTCGACACGAATGTCTATATCCCATCATTAGCGACTGAGGCTGATGTATTTGTTATCCGAGCAACGCCTGACACTGAAGTGTTGACAATGTAAATTGTGCTTGAGACTCACGTTCACTTTACTGTAATATAGATGGGAAACGACATGCGAGTGAATAAGGAGATGATATGCTATACTGAATTGATGATCAGATGATGTGTCAATTAACGGTCTAAACCAATAATAATTAAGCATATCAAAACTCGAACTATTGTATCTGATGAGCTTATATCCCTCTTTGCGGTATAGTCTGCCATTGAGCGTCATCGTTTGCACAGGTTCAGCACTGAGGATGGCTATGAACGGCGAGGTGACGAGATGTTTTCGCCCGTCACTGAGCAAACCCAGTGGAAAGCAATGAGAACGGGAATATTACAAGAGACCCTGCGAAGTAAAGAACCCGAATGCAGAGACATTGTTCATTGGGTTATGAGTAGATGATGAGACGTGATGACATGTTTTCAATGATGATTGATATATGACCGAGAATCATTTAGAAGCGACGGTGAGCCTCCGCGGTGTCATTGTTGCCCCCGATAATGAAGTGCTCATCGTGGCTCGTTCGAGTGATGGTGAGTGGGAACTACCAGGTGGACGATTAGGAAAGCATGAGGATGCTGTCGATGGTGTTCATCGTGAGATCGTCGAAGAAACTGGGCTTGATGCAGCAATCGGACAGCCCGTCCATGCCGTTGCATGGCGAAATGATGCCAATTGTGGTCGGTTTGCTGTATATTATGATTGCACGGTTGATTCAAAGACGGTTCAGTTGAGTGATGAACACACCGATGCGACGTGGCTCTCGCCGACTGCTGCGAAGACTCGAGTGAGTGAAGCCCAACGCACAGCTATCAGCATCGTCACCACTGGACAAAATCAGTGCACAGCGGTTGATACTGAAGGCGTTGATTCAACGACAGAAACTGGAACACATATTGAATCAGACCCCGATGTAGACATCGGTCCAGAACCTGAACGTTCATCATGAGCAATACCGGACAAACAATCACTGCGCTTGATACGGAAACGGTTCGACAGATTGCTGCCGGTGAGGTTGTTGAGCGTCCAGCATCAGTTGTCAAAGAACTTGTCGAGAACAGTCTTGATGCCGACGCAACACGTATTTCAGTCGCTGTTGAGGCGGGAGGGACGGCCGGAATTCGCGTTCGAGATGACGGTTTTGGCATGAGTGAGGACGCCGTTCAGCGCGCCATCAAGGAGCATACAACGAGTAAGATCAACGATATTGATGATCTTACTTCTGGTGTTGGAACACTGGGTTTCCGAGGTGAAGCACTGTACACAATCAGTGCAGTCTCAAAGATGACAATTCGGACAAAGCCACGCGATGGCAATCGAGGCACCGAACTCCGTGTCGAAGGTGGGAGTGTCGTCGACGTTGAATCTGCAGGGTGTCCAGAGGGGACAGTAGTCGAAGTAAGCGAATTATTCTTCAATACGCCCGCACGGCGAAAGTTCCTCAAGACGACCGCAACGGAGTTTGATCATATTAATACGGTTGTTACTCACTATGCGCTTGCGAATCCAGATGTCGCTATTACGCTCGAACATAATGACCGTGAGGTATTTGCCACGACTGGGCGAGGAAGTCTTGAATCAGCGGTATTATCAGTGTACGGTCGGGAGGTCGCAGAGTCGATGATGTCAATTGAGTCGAGGGATATCGACAATGGAAATATCAAAGCGGTTGAAGGGTTGATTTCACATCCAGAGACAACACGGAGCACGCGACAGTACCTCTCAACATTTATCAACGGACGATACGTGGAGGCGCGTGTACTGCGAAAGGCGATTATTGATGCATATGGTGAGCAGTTGGCTGCTGATCGGTATCCGTTCGCTGTGTTATTTCTTGACATTGATCCGGGATCGATTGACATCAATGTCCACCCACGCAAAATGGAAGTACGATTTGATACTGAGACCGCTGTTCGAGATGCTGTCACTGGTAGCATACGTGAGGCGCTATTATCGGCTGGGCTTATCCGATCACGAGCCCCTCGTGGACAGAGTGCACCCGCAGAGACGACAATCACCCAATCATCGCCTGATGTGACAACAGAGAATACTGAGAGTGATACTCACGTCGATAATAATGAAACAACCGAACGGTCAGTGCAACAAAGTACGAAGGAGTCGGAGTCAACCGATCATATCAACTCTAATCCACAATCAGAGATTACAGGTGATGAGACGGATATACCAGAGAGTGATATTGGTGATTGGAATCATCAAAACTCGGCATCAATTCATTCGCCGGCTGAGACAGTGGAGGGTGCGGATCATACAGAGACTGAAACAGCACGCCATGTCGATCCAACGAGCGATGCTGCATGGGCTGTTGACGATAATCACCGGGGCACAAACACCAATCTCAATTCATCGGCAGATCAACAGACCCCACACTCATCTGAGACTATCGAAGCAGAAGCTCCCAGTGAAACTGCTGATGCGACCAGTCAGGATCAATCAACACCATCTGAGGATGTCGAAAAGAGTCATGTGAGCACTGACGAGGGATATAATACCGCTGACCCGAGTGATGATGATACTCAGATGCAATCACAAAGAGAGAACTCACGTAACAGCATCAACAAGCAATCGCTGCAGCATGACCTCACAGGAGATGTAGCAACGTTCGAACCAACTGTTGAGTCGCTTCCATCACTGCGAATTCTCGGACAGATCGATGCGACATATATCATTGCGGAGTCAGACGATGGGCTCGTGCTCATTGACCAGCATGCCGCTGATGAGCGGATCAATTATGAGCAACTTCAAACAACACTTGCTGAGACGGTAACAACGCAAACACTCGCCGAACCGGTCACAATTGAACTGACTGCTGGTGAATCCGCTCAAGTTGAGGGATACGCTGATGCACTCGAAAGCGTCGGGTTCCGCGTTATGGGTACGAATGAGCAGAGTATAACAGTTACCGCAGTCCCTGCGGCCTTTGCATCGACTCTTGATCCAACACGCGTTCGTGATGTGCTCGCTGAGACAACTGACTCCTTCGACAGTCACGATGGAAGTGAGACGATTAAGACATTAACTGATGAAATCCTCGCTGATCTTGCATGCTATCCATCATTGACTGGAAACACAGCACTTACAGAAGGGTCAGCGGTTGATCTACTCGAACAGCTTGATACATGCGAAAATCCGTATGCCTGTCCACACGGTCGACCGATTCTTATTGAGCTTGATCGTGACGAACTTGATGCGCGATTTGAACGTGATTATCCAGGACATCAAAGTCGCCGGTTGGAGTAATCATTAACAGATGATTTCGCAAGGGTATATTATTACAGAATTGCTCACTGTAAGCGGAAGCGATGGAGGAGTCTCACGTGCATAAGACAACAAATGGAGATAATAACGCAAACGCAGACGCAGAAACCACTCCTGATATAGTCACAATTGGTGAAACCATGCTTCGGTTGTCACCACCGACCGGTGTTCGGATTACTCAAGCGAATGAGTTTGAAGTTCATGTGGGTGGTGCAGAGAGTAATGTCGCTGTGATAGCCTCACAGCTTGGATGCCAGACCAGGTGGATATCGAAGCTCCCTGCATCACCACTGGGACGTCGCATCACTACAGCACTCCGAGGGTATGATGTTGAGCTTGATATTGTATGGGATCATGATGATGATGCCCGAGTCGGAACCTATTATTTTGAGCCTGGAGGGACACCTCGGGGTGACACAGTGCATTACGATCGAGCAGGGTCGTCAGTGACGACACTAACTACGACAGAACTACCTCTTGAAACAGTCAACTCAGCGTCAATATGTTATATCAGTGGGATTACACCAGCTCTCTCTGGAACACTCCGAACAACAGTCGAGACAGTTCTACAGACAGCGCAATCGGTTGGGACACAGACTGCATTTGATCTCAATTACCGCTCAAAGTTGTGGGATACTGCCACAGCAAAAAAGGTCTATCAATCACTGCTCCCGTATGTTGATATTCTCATTGGAGCAGAGCGTGATGTCAATGCATGTTTAGAGCGGAATGCTGACCCAGAGTCGATTGTCCGAGATCTCGCATCAACATTTAATCTTGAGACGGTTGTTCTGACAAGAGGAGACAATGGTGCGGTTGCATTCCATGATAATACTATTTTTGAACAACCAGTATATGATGCTGAGACAATCGATGCGGTCGGAACGGGTGATGCCTTTGTCGGAGGGTTCCTCACTCAGAAGCTCAATGACAGTCATCCTGGTCCCGATAAGACCTCTGAGGACATAGCAAGTGCGCTTGCTACCGGTGCTGCAACCGCAGCGTTAAAGCGGACGATGAAGGGAGATGTAGCCGCAATCACACCCGCGGAGGTGGCAGCCGTCCGTGACACAGACAGCACAGACACAGGGGATATCTCGCGGTGATATTGTGTGTTGTCAAAGGAATCCGAGTGCATCGTGTCCGACATGCGAGATAAGAAGATGAAATGAGACGAGGGAGGATGATTGAATATGGTATTTTCGGTGGGTCGATAAGTATGCTTTGCTGCGACGGTCGTCACTCTTCACTTCGATATTTTGAGGCCTGAGGAGTTTCCATATCTGAGTCAGATCTCCCAATACCGAGATCGGCTATCCGGCGGACAGCATAAAACGCACCAATAAGCGCAACAAGTAACAGCGTGAATGACGACGCAGCAATGAACGCTTGCTGCACAGATTCATATTCTGACGGTCGATAGCTGATTACTTTTCGTGCGATGGCAATGAGTGCGGCGTTAATCACAATCCGGACAACCGGTTCACGTCGACTAGACGCAACAATAGTCTCAAACACCTCAACAATGATCAGCAGCAATAAAACGGTATCAATAAGATCAATAACGCTGTTTGGGTCGGTGAATGTACCTGAATTAACGAGTTCGTACAGTGAAATCCCAAGATCAAACACGCCAATCGCAAATAGCACGACAAGAAAATATGCCGCGCCGAGTTCAAGCCACTGCATTACTCGTTCTGATCGACTTGCCCAGGCGTCAACTGACACGTCAACACAATCGGGCGGCCGATATGTAGTCATTTCGGCATTACTGTCAGCCAAGAAGTATAAGTATAGCACAGACGCATACAACCAGTAGCGAAGGATTGAGTGGCATCATCTAGTTTTGACATCCTCCTCCACGTGAACGCGGAAGAATCCCACATACCGCTGAGTCGGGAATTGTCGGTGCAGGTTCACAGACTGCCAAGCGAACACATCGTGGGAATCGGTATACAACCGGGCAACGGACAGCCTCTTTTGATTGGGAGTACCAAATCCAAACCCCAACGTCTGTCCCCCGGGACTACTCTCTTTAGCCGAAAACGCGTTCCTGTGTGAGTTGTGCCACAGGAGCTTCGGTCGGTCGTTGGGTTCACCAGACCCGGAGTTACTTACATTTCGCCCCGTGGTTGTTATTTGCTTCCCACATGGGATAGACCCTGTTTCCAACGTAGGCGGACACTCGAACCGCCACTTGTTGGGCGCTTGAGGACACTATGATCAGAGCCAGTGCACCGGCAGTTATATGTACGTCATGCTGCAACAGCAACGGTCGGAACCCCCCGCGACGGCGCGTATCCACAGCCTCAGTGGGATTGCGCCTACTCCACGTATAAACAGTGTCTAAGAGACGAGAGTACACGACAGGGGGCAGATAGATATAATATGATATAGTATGATCGCAGGTGAACTACCTTACTCTACTCACTCAGGCTTTTACCGTTCGCTCTTTGAAGCTGGGGCTTCCTGTTTCGACGACGTGCTTTCCATCCACGGCATCAGACGCACCCGATGAATTAAACCGTCGTCACCAACCCATGACCTCAAGATAATTCATCATATACATATCCGCATGGATTTGACGACGACAGCGCGATATCGAGTTCTTGGGTATCCACATGAGCCGACTCAACTCGTCCTTGTTGCGTGTGATGAGCCAGATGAAAGCTTACAGGATGCAGACTCAGATGAAAATATACATGCAGTAGATACTGACATTAATACTCATACTCATAGCACTGTAGTCAGTGATGGAGATGACTGTAACGTCGAAGACACACCACAACCTCAAGATAACTCGCCATCAATCAATCAGTTCGAACCAGTATATATCGATATGACGAAGCATGATCCATCGATTCAATCGAAGATTGAGACACTCGAGGCTGGATATCTCATTGAGGCAACACTCAAATGGACGGTCGATGGTCCGCAACTCACTGGGGTTAATGTGATTGCTGAGACTGATTTTACTTTTTATCAGAATGTAACTGGGGTTTTTGAAGCGGCGACAGCAACATGGAACGATGCGGTTGCTGAGGGCGAAGGAATGGGGAGTCGATTAACGCGCGGAACCGATGCAAAGCCAAACGGAGCGCTATACGTGTTTGCGAAACAACACGGTGCTCGGAATCTTATCAGGGAATTTCAAACCGGAATAACACCGCTTGAGCCGCTTATTCGCCGAATCGATGAGGAGGAAACCGCGTCCACGTCTGTATCGCCTGAGTCAACACAGCCACGCGCTGTTTTTTTGCTTGAACCGGCAACCGAACCGTTCGTCATCGTGTATGTGGTGTTCCGTCGTGATGGTATGCTTGCTGGCACCCTCCGTTCAACATATGGAAAAAATCCCAACGGCGGGACAAATAATCACGATGAGAGTAACACCGGTAATGAATCCGGGAGCGTTCCCTCTGGTCCACTTCAATTTAATTGACAACAGTTGTTGGTGCTGTGATCCTCTGTTGTCACTATTCGAGATGGAGGGCAGAAGCACAACTCAACTGAACTGAGTGTGGCTTTGGATGGAAATAGTGGTCATATCGCCAGCTATTGAGAGATAAAGATATGTCAATCGGTATTCGATTTCATATCTGTTCCGATGTCCGATGGAATTTTTGTGGTACACCATGGACAAAAGTCAATATCAGTATCAAGATCACGACTGCAGTTCGGACATGACGGTGGTCCAGTGCTGTCATCTGAATCGGTCATAGATCCAGCTGTGGATGGATCATCCCATGAGCGTTGGTCGTTTCGAGCAAGCACGTATGCATCAGCCACACTTGCGAGTGCAACACCGATGGCAGGGGCGAATGTGCTGATATCGCTGTTAGCACTCCAGATTGTCTGAATCGCCTCTGGTGGAATAAGAAGCGCTGAAACGGTGATAGTCGCTGCAAACCACCCAATTCCGCGAACCCACCGCCGGAGATAGATATGCCCAAGCCCAGTAGCAAGTATACCAAGGAGGAGCACAACCCAGGGTCGTCTTGGACGTCTCCGTGCCATATCGTTTATCAATTGATACAGCTCATTAGCTCTTATGAGTTCAAGCGGGGAGATAACTATGCTAACGATATTTCAAATATAGCTCATATGTCGATCAATCATTCGCGCAGTCGTTTGCAGACGACGACATCAGTCATCCATCGGTTATATGCTCACGATCATTTCATGACTCAGACCGTTACCGTTAGCTTATCTCAATTACTGAGTGCAATTGAGTTATTGATTCCGTCGTCCACTACCAATGAGTCGCTGTGTGAGTGAGCGCTCGTGTGGGCGTTCAGCAAGCACAACACTGGCATCAACCGTGTTTACAACTTGCATATGCAGTGAATTCGATAACAACCGAGAGAGAAGTCCCTGCTCAGTTGCCCCAAGCATCACCATTGTGCTCGTTTCTGCTTCACGCTCGATTGCCGCCTCAACGTCGCCCGTGACATCAACAATCCGTTCTGCATCGCTAAGATCATGTGTCTCAGCCCAGTTATCAAGGAACTGCTCGCCTGCGGTCCGTTCATCTGGACTATCAACAACAGTGAGGAGCGAAAGTGTTGAATTACCGGTTTCCTGAAGTGCACGCGCTGTTTCTGCGGCGAGTGCCGCGTCAGGACCACCAACAGTCGGGAGAAGAACATCAGAGCAATCAAGCCCGCGGTCATTTGCAATCAAAAAGTCACAGGGCAGTCGATTGGTCAGTTCATCAATGGGTCGTTCCGCTCGCGCACTGTTCCATAGTTTTTCTTCACCCCATCCCATAACTACCTTATCTGGACGGGTTCGCGCTGCGAAATCAAAGATCTCCTCGAATGATCGTGGTGAGACAATTGTTGACGATTCAAACGCAGCATCGCGCTCATCGACAACAGATGCAATATCATCAAGCAGTCGCTCAGATTGTGCTGTAATTGCATCTCGACGGTCATGTTCGTGATCAAGAACGAGGTTTTTGTCCGCTTGAATCACATGAACGACATGAACACGACCGTTATCGTGTGCTGATGCGAGCCGAGCAGCAAGTTCAACGAGCTCAGTCTCTGTTCGCGGATTTGCAATCGGGACAAGCACACGAAATGAATCAGGATCGCGGGCAAAGTTCTCAAGCGTATCAATGACTGGGACGTATGATCTCCCGGCAACATTCCCGAGTAGCATTTCCCGAGAGGACAGTCGCCGAACATTGGTAAATTGATCAATCTCAAGTCGACGCTCACTCGTCTGATAGTAATTGACGACAGTGACAAGAAGAACCCCACCGATGGTATTGCCAAGGAGAACAGGGATAACAAATCCGCCAAAGCCAGCCATGATCCCGACACCTCCGTGTGCAATGAGAAATACAGCTTCGGTAAATGAAACGACAACATGGAAGAGGTCACCCAGCGGGATGGCTAAGAACGCGATGTAAACGACAAACAATCGAGAAATGGTCTCTTGAGCGGCAAAATCAAGCCAGACAACACCAGCCACGATGAATCCTGCAAACGCCGCTTTGAAAAAGAGCTGCTCTGGCGGTGTCGAAATACCTTTTTGTGCGATGTCAACAGCAACTGCAGTCGCTTCAGGGCTAAAGACGCCACCGTAAGCCAATGCAAGCGCCCCAATTCCGCCACCAAGGAAGTTCCCAGTCAACACAATACTCCAGTGTCGAAGCAATGTTGGAACTGATGAGAGCCTTTCAAGAGTCAGCGCAACAGGCGGAAGCGTATTTTCGGTGTACAGTTGATACCCACCAATAATGATGTAAATGAATCCGAGCGGGTATAATAACGCAGCAACGAGTGGCGCCTCAGTCGTTGTCGACATTGATGCATACACTAAGAAGGTGATTGTAATGGCGAATCCAGCCGCCAGAGCACTGAAAAACAACTCACGAACGCTTGAGGTAACCTCATGATCAGCATCAGCGACAATGCGTTGAAATACTTCATCTGAGGAGAAACGCTCGGGCACCACCTCACCCTGCTTTGGAATACCGTCATCGGTCTCATTATCAACTTGTGATTGCGCGGTGGGACGTGAGTCAGCCATGGTATATGTTCATAATTGGTAAAGCAGTGTTCAAGCGATACTCAAAATTCAATGATACGGACACGACAAGATTGTCGGTGCACAGCGTATGTGTTTATTTTTGACTCCGATATATGAGTGTGGGTCTGAGTCTGTGTTATGTATCAGCGAATCATCCGATGAGTGATTGTGATGTATATTGACTCATATTCCTAGAGGTGATATCCACCCAAGAGTGAACTTGGAGGTTTTTTGTATGAGCGTAGCGTAAACCCTAAGCATTCATACTTGGTATAATAAATTCGTTCGAATGCCTGTATATTTGTGGGTCTGGGTCTAGATATTTATTTTTTGAATTCATGTGTATTCACTATCTCCACGAGAGTGAGCATGTGCCCACCGGATGTCAGTCAGTATCGTTGCCGTTGTGTCTATTATATTGTCTTTGGAGGTTGATGACTCTTTCAGTCATGAGTTTAGACTGCGTTTCTGACCAGATGTGGAGTAAATTCGATTGTTACGACCGAACAGGATCTGCAGGCGGGACACCAGCGGACCGTCCCGGTGTTCGGTTCGTGTCGATACGGCCATGACGAGCAGTTCAAGCCTGTATGGAATAAAACTAAGATACAACGACGCACCGTTGAATCATGGGCAGCGACACTTATCGCACCCACCTGTTAGAAAGACAAAAATATGACCAATCCCGCGGCGGCGAACTGAATCAGACCGAGAGCGGAGAAAAACGCGCCAATGACACCAAACCGCTTGATTACAGTTTTACAGTTGTACGAGGCGAAAGCCCACGACTTTGATCGTGTGGATGAAGCCGTCCAATTGATGTGAAAAACTAACAGCAGCAAGCTTGGCAATCGATAAAGTTTAATTTTTAATCCCCTCTAATTAATAAATATGGTGAGCGACCGACCACAACGAACCAATAACTATAACACCGAACCCAGCAGCCAAAGATATTGGAAGTGTCTGTTCGACTGGTTGACCGTCCACGCACCACTATAAAATCAACTATCAACGCCGACAAGCCTATTTTGACGATAATAAAGACGTGTGGAACGCAGAGTACTCTGACCTATACGACGAGTACGCACCCATACTCGGCAAAGCCAATTGTCAACAGGTCGCTCGGAAGAACGCTGAAGCGTGGCGTTCCTTCTTCACATTACTTGAAAAATACAAGAAGGATGACCCGTCTGTTTCAAAAAAACCCAGTCCACCAGACTACTGTGGTAACAAGGACGACGGGTACGAAGTTCATGATCTCGTCCGCAACGATCTATACACATTCGACTGGGACAAGGACAAGAGTGTAGTTGAATTTGGCGTTGGGGTGGCTCTCGAAGAAAAGTACGATTTCGAGTATCAGGAGCAACTCACACTCGAAGTACGTGGCAACCCACAGTGGACTGGCGACGATAGCAGGCTGGAACTCATCTACGACGAGGTAGCGGATACGATTCGCGTCAACCATCCTGTCCAAATCCAATCAGACAGACTACAGGAAAACGAGAGAATGCATTCACTCATACATTCGACACCGGGAACACGATGAATTCCGCCGCTACCGACGTAGGTGTGAACAACACGTTGGCTATCGTCACTAGCGAGGGCGAGACAGCCGTATACCACGCTCGTCTAGAGTTCAAGCGGTTTCAATTCTACTCACGACTTATTGCTATATTGCAATCAAAGTTGCCCGAGGACGAGTATTCAAATGAGCGGATTCGACGGTCGTACTCGGAACAGTCTGAGAAGCGTGACCATAGTCGAGATGCGGCTGTGAAGCACGCAACAGACTGGTTGTTCGAAAAGAACGTGGAAACAGTGCATGTTGGAGACTTGTCGGACGTGCTGGAATCTCACTGGTCTTCCACGGTAAACGAGAAGACACATTCGTTCTGGAGTCATGGGCAACTCATAGATAGGGTTAAGCTCACGATGGACGATGTCGGCATTGACGTCGAAGAGGTTAGTGAACAGGATTCAACTAGTAAATGTCCTGAATGTGGTTTTGAGAACGTGCATCGAAGTGGCGATGAGTTTGGTTGTCAGGATTGTAGTTTAGAGGCACATTCTGATGTGGCTGGTGCGTGGAATATGCTACAAGATAAGGAAGTTGGGTCGATGGCTCAACCCGTTGTCCTGCGTGCTGGACGCCGTAGGAACGCATCCCAAACTGCTAATCTTACTGAGGGAGTGTACTGGGAGTGGGATGAGCATGACTGGAGACTCGGAAGTTTTGAGGAACGGTCAAGCTCTACGTTTGTGATTAAAAATAACGATAACCAAACTAGTATCAGTGAACACGCAAGTTCACAGTTGGGGTAATCAAATTAGTCGTGTCTGATTGGGATTGCCCACAGAGGAATCCCATGACTTCAGTCGTGGGAGGAAGTCAAGTCTGACTCGTCTCCGACGGTGATGTGTAGGCCGGAACTGATCCCCAGTATATGCCTCACAGTCATGTGTGGGCGGGTCCGTATCTTCTCGAGTTTTTCCATTCCACTTATGTTACTCCCGACGTAGGTGGACTCAGTTCCGAAACCCTCCTGTCGCTCGACGAGAGCTTGTTTATGACCGTAAACATGAACTCGGTCATCGGACTCGATGCGCTGTTCTCTTGTATCCCCTCTTGATTTTTCCACTCGTCTGCCTCGGCGTGGATATTCGCTCCTGTGGGATTAACCACCACCGTTCCGGTCTCATCGCGGACGTGAAACTTGGATTTGGTAAGTGGTGTATGCCGATTGATAGTGAAATACATCTGCAGATACCTGGGAAGTGAGCTAAACTGTACTCCAAGAGCAGCGAGAAGTTCAAGAAAGTCAAAGATGTGGCAATGACGGATTGAAAAGCGCCGATAGACGCGCTAAACATATTTTGGATGGATAGATAGATTGTGAGTCGCGAGTGTCCAAGACACCTCTCATGCAATCTGACGGGCTGCAGAAAAATAATATAAACATATAATCACATAGATATACGCTATGTACCAACATCCGGCAGATCATATATACTTATAATAACATTGAATAAGAATAACCCGGTAATGCTTTACAATTGGGTGAGAGTGAATCGCGTATACGATGCGATTACCAGAGACTCGGGACCTTTTTGTCCGTGAATTAGAGTTTCCGACCTCCTGTGAGACAGTTATTGAATCAATTGGTGAGCAGGAACTTGAGGCACCGAACGGTGATGATGAAAGTATTGAAGCCATCCTCGGACGATCCGGGGTTGAACAGTTTACTCATGCAGATGAGCTGTACGATACATTATTAACTTGTGTTGGTGATGCCTTCATCGGACGGAAGTACTACGATGACCGAAGCGGTATCTCCTCAAATACGGATGATGATGAGATCGTTCACTTTTAACCAAAATTAAACTCAGAGTCAATCATGTCTATAACAATTATTGCAGGTGTCCCCGGGGTCGGACTGTCAACGCTTGTGCGAACAGCACGTCGCCAGCTTACCGATGAATATCAGGTAATCAACTTTGGTGATGTAATGCTTGAGCAGGCTGCTATGGATGATCAAGCGACAAATCGGGCTGAACTCGGGGCGCTTGAACGTCGAGAGACACTTCGATTGCAGCGTCGTGCAAGTGAGTATGTTGCTGATGCAGCACGGGAAATGGCTGTGTTATTGACAACGCACCTAGCTGTCCGAACTGATGCCGGATATCTTCCAGGGCTTCCCGATGATGTTCTCCGCGAGTTAGCTCCAAATCAGTTTGTATTGGTTGAAGCGCAATTAAACACAATACAGACTCGTCGTGAACAAAGCAATCGCGCATATGGGTCCACGAGCGATGTAACAGTCGAATTTGAGCAGGATCTCAATCGGACAGCTGGAATGCAGTATGCGAGTGCAGTGAATGTTCCAATCCATCTCATCGAGAATGAGGGCGACGTCGATGAAGCCGCAACAGAGCTGATTAACATAATATAACAAAACTGACAATGCAACGTTCACGAGCGCAGACGCGATTCAAGATATCAACAAAGAGTCGACTGTCGGTCAGAGATATCACATCACAGGTCCATGCGGCCGTGCCAGAGAACATGACGGGTATGGCAACGGTGTTTGTTGAACACACAACTGCTGCGGTAACAGTAAATGAATGTGAGAAGCGACTACAGAGTGATTTTGAGACGGCGCTTGATGGAGTTATTAATAATACTGGCTGGCAACATGATGAACTCGATGGAAACGCTGATTCGCACATCCGTGCGATGCTTATCGGAGCAAGCGAAACGATTCCGATAGATAGTGGCGAGCTTGCGACAGGGACATGGCAGTCGGTCCTGCTAATTGAGTGTGATGGTCCTCGAACACGAACAGTGAGTGTGACGATTACCCCTGTTGCGAATGATCAAAGCTCGTCGATGACGTGAGCTCAACATCTTAATACGTCATAACATTATATACGACATGAGAGGCTGAGTTGCCCATCAGTTTTCAGTAGTTGTATCACATGTTGTGAATCAGGATGTTCACACGCCGAAATTATCGAATCGCGTCCACTTAGAGCTTCAGTCGGTCTCGGGTTCAGTCTTGAGAGAAACTCAACTGTGAAAGCGGATTCGTACCCAGCACAATGACGACAATCAATAATAGCAGATATCCAAGGAGCCCCCAGAGAAGTGTTGCAATTATCCATTGTATACCAGTTAAAAGTGTGAGTCCGCCTGCTATGACGACAGTCATCAGACTACCAAATTGAACAGAGCGACGATTCCAGATTGCTTTTGTCAGTTCTGGATTATACAGGCATATTAACTCGATAGCAATCATACCGCATAGACCGATGATAGCAGGCCAGAGAGTGAAAAAAGTTGCAGTCAATCCAGTATTTATGTTGAACTCGGTCTTGAGTATCATTGTAACCCCAATGAGACCCCCGCCAGCTAATATCGCAAGTGCTCCGTCTCGATATTTACTGTCCACGAGAATTAATTATTGGTAATGGAGGATGCTGGCACAAAATATGCCGGGACCGGGACTGGGTTATCATGATGAAGCTCTCTGACATAGGTATATAATCGGATTATATCGTATGTATTGCAGTGGAGATACAGCTCTCACAATGCGGATGGTATTCAATGGTTTTCAGCTTTCATAAAATAAGAATCTGATTGGAGTGTCTCAGAAATCTCAGCAATATCCTCATCATGACACTCATGACACTGAGATGGTTCCGCTGGAACAGCCATTACAGTTTCACAAGCATTGCAGGCGAAAAATCGGAGTCTAAGCATTATCGGATATATAATATATACAACTAGTGGTATAAAACCTCAGAGTATGTTATCGTTCACAATCAGAGCAATGTTGATACAGCAGTGCGGTCTTAGGTATCGAGTGTCAGATCAAAGAGAATCTTAGTCTAACTGTCGGTCATGGTTATTATACAGAATCAAGGAGAATCCCTGCGCCTTTGGGCGCGGGATGAATCCGACAACTCTGAGTCAATCTCCGCTACGAGAGCCACTCTGAGACTTGACAATCCGTCACTGAAAGTGACAGCCGGCTCTACGTGTAATTAGGAATCAGGCTGAGAACGGAGCGATTCCCGCCGGTCCGACGATGGCGGTCTGTCCGCCCCAAACAATCAGACGATAATCGGACCCACTCAGGTGAACGGTCGGTTCCTCTCAGTCTCATGAATCGATGCAGTACCCGACTGCTTGAAACCACCACAGAAAGTAATTCCGAGTCCACCGAAGTCTGCCGGACTCCCCAAGGCACAAACAACTTCGGGAGTCCGAACGCGACGGACGAGAGGAGTACCGGGGGCTGAGATGTGGCACTCCCGGCACCAGCAGTCCTACTTCACTCGACTCGTGACAGCCCGTGAACCCCACACGGATTCTCACCGTATTGGGGTTCGGTGGAACTGCAAACCTGCAATCTCCACCGCTTCCGCTCACACTACCGCTCACGCTCAGGATTCCTCCGCGGTTACGCGGAGGAGGATGTCAAATATTTCATCTCTGTATCAGTCGTTGGCAATATAACCACTGTTTCTATGCGAAACCACACTCAGTCCAGCTGGAGCGTCCGGTCACGCGTTCCGCTTCGGAGACAGAAATCAAATTACCAACAACTGGTATGGAGAATTCATATTGGTGATGAACTGTCGAAACATCAATCAATCATCAATTAAACGTTTCAATCGTTGTTTGTTCATCAGTCTCGGACGAAGTATCTGTATTATCATTTACCGAGGACTCAGCCATGTCAGTCGGTGATAGATGAGCCGCGTCTGAAACAGCCTCACGATCGTCTGGGGAGGGATCACCAGCATGATCACCAGTGCCCGTTGGAACCGATATGATTGACTCTTCGGGTGTCACCGGTGAGTCAGAACTGTTATGCGTTGTCTCAGCTAGCTCAGTGGTCCCAGGGGTAGTTTTATCCGTGGGATTGTTGTCTACATCAGGAGTCGTAATTTCAGAGAATGAAAGCTGTATATTCTCAGAGTTATCATCAGACTCGTCCACGTCATAACGCTGTGCAATTGCCTGTGCAGCATCATACCCCCCAGAAAAGGAAGCCCGCTTGGCAATCTCTGGGCGGGCGAGTTCACGTGCTGCCTCTGAGCGACAGCGCTCATATCGCGACCAGAATGTTTCACGACAGGCATCAAAGTCAACGACCGGCTGTGGATAATCGTCACCAATAATCACATCACATTCAGATTGAACTGCAAGTGGTGTCCGCTCAGGTCGAGGAAGATACTGCGCAGGGAGGGCAGATAATTCAGGGACCCATTTCGTAATCCACTCTCCATCAGGGTCATGATCACGGACCTGTTTCCGTGGATTGTACACTCGTTGAGATGGCTTCCCGATAAGACCAGCCTGACTCTGCCATTGTGTGTAGTTGATCCCAACATCACTGTCAATCAGATGATGATGAAACCAGTCAGCACCAATCCACCATGGCTGTTGAAGAATATGTGTGAAAACAGAAACACACATTGCACGCATTCTGAAGTTCAACCAGCCAGTCTCACGCAGACACCGCATGGAGGCATCAACCATCGGAAATCCAGTCTGTCCGTATTTCCACGCATCCACCAGCGCTGGATTGTGATTATCTGCATTGAATTCTTCAAATACAGGATTCACTGCACGGTCGGTCCATCCTGCCCAGTCAGCAAGTTTCTGATTGTAGTGACAGTTCCAGATTAACCGACTCGTAAACATTCGCCGACCACGACACTCAGGCGCAGCATCGTTCACATATTGGTACACTTGGCGGATTGAGAGTAGTCCAAAATTGAGATACGGCGAAAGCCCGCTCGTTCCCGTTCGGGCATCCTGTGGTGCGGAAATATTGCGTGGATACGATCCAATCCGGTCAACAAATGCCCGGAGTTGCGTCGTTGCGGCGCGGTGTGTACCGGTTGGAACCATTGTTTTTGTCGGATTAATATCGTGTGCCCTTTCAATGACCGATGGTGTCACACCTGTTGAGATTGTGAATTGTGGAGTGTCCTCAGTCCACCCAGGAGTGTGCTGTTCGCTCGCCAGCCATTCAGTAATATGTTCCTGCCAGTTGACTCGTGACCACTCTGCATCACGGATGAGTCCATCGCCAGAAATGAATCTCAGAGCATCGCCACAAGCTGATTGAACACGATTATCACGACGTTCTCCATACCGACTCGTCGGCGTTGCCATCGTCAGTATCGACCATCCACGATCAGCGAAGTGTGAGAGGATATCGACCGGGTCGCCGTAACCAATTGTCAATCCTGATGCAGACGCAGATTCTGCCGGTGATGAATGTGAGACATCGGTATCATTCCTCCCCGTGTTCAGTGATTTATCCGAAGCTGAATCTGAATTCAATTCGGGATTATCGGTTGATGATGGAATTTGCTGTGGTTCGACCGGCGTCTTTTCAATAAGATAATCATGCGATGTAGACGCTGCATGTGTAATTAACTGTGTAGGTGCAGTTGCGTATAACTGACGAAGACTGTCAATAGCCTCATGTAAGAATTTGATACGAGCATCACATGCTAATCCATCGCCATCATAGAATGTTGGATCGAACACAAACAGCGGACAGATGATGTCTGCATCGGCAACGGCGCGCGCGAGTGCTCGATGGTCAGCGGTTCGAAGATGTTTGCGATGCCAAACGACGCAGCCGTTTACATCGGATGGCGTTTCGGTTTTACTGCTGGTGCCGGTAGTGAGTGTTTCAGTCGGGGCAGGGATATCAGCAAATACTGGAACCGATCTGATTCCGGTATCATTCCCGGCGTTATCGCTCATCAATACATGTAATCGAAGGCTAGTAATCGGTATGAATCCGTCGGGAGAAACCGAGAGGAGAAGTTGGGGGATACACTCTCAGAGTATATCAGTCTCAGCTCACACCTGAGACCGTGTCCACACCAATTGAGTAACACTGATTTTCAGGTTACATCGCTGCATCTCTTCGGTTCCGCGCAGCCAGAATCATAAATATGACAAGTCCAATTCCGCGGAGGATGAGTCCAATCGTTGACCCATCAATCATAACGGTTGCTCCAAGAAATTCAGAAATATCGAACACAAGCGTCCAGAGGAGTTGTGGAGACATGAGGAGTAGTGAACTCGTTGCAAATCCAACGCGTGCAATCCGTGATGCCTGCGTGTATAGGGTTCCAATAACAGTGATACCCAAAGCGACGACACCAATAAACACACCAACAACCGGAATAGCAATCTCTGGAATAGCATATGATACATTGAGAAGGTCTGCAACCTCGATAACGCGATACCGTTCACGGAGCGGGAGTTCTGCGGCGTTTGACTTTCGACGCAACAAAACAATACCGGGCGCCAGCACAAATGCAAAAGGGACAATCGCCTTATTCAATGACAGTGAAAACGCCTTGATGCCTGTCTCAAATGGATCTGATTTTGCAACGCCACTAGCAGCATAAGCAGCAACAGCGACCGGAGGGGTAATATCAGCGATTACCCCAAAGTACAGAATGAATAAGTGTGCTGCCAGTAACGGGATTCCAAACTCAACAAGTGGACTTGCGAGCATTGAAATAAGGATAATGTATGTGACTGTTGTCGGCATTCCCATGCCAAGGATAATACTCGCAAATGCAGTGACGACCAACATAATGACCACGGATCCACCGGAAAGAACAAGTAGCAATGAGGTAAGATTGGGTCCCAATCCAGATACGCTGATAACACCTGGAATGATTCCCGCCGCAGCAACGGCGATAACGACTGGGACAGCAGTTCGGGCACCATCTTCCAGCGACTCGAAAACGAATGCACCCAGTCGGAACAGTTGATAATCACCGATATTAGTGTTCGTTCGTGATGTAACGTCTTCGATTGTGTTCAGAACTGATGGATTTAATTCGAGATGTGCAGATGTCGCTGTCGGCTTGTATAAAAGCGTGAGTATACTGGCTGTCATTATATACCAGCCGATCCGGGGAAGAACAGTATCTAGTGCGGCACTCACTGTCATTGCATTTCCACGTGTGCCAGTCATAAACTCGACAACAGGGACTCCAACAAAAATGTGTGAAAGTAACTCTGTACTGACGATAATTGTGAGTGACAGTGCAAGTATGCTACGAGTGTCTGTATTATACGCACCGACGAGTGTAATAAGTGCTACAAGTGAAATGAGGGTAAACCATGCTGAACGAGAGACTGAGAGTCGTTCAACGATCAAATAAAATAACAGCAGCACGATTGGGATGATATAATACCATCCATCGAGCAAATGCTCACGGAGTGAAACAAGTTCTGCTGTATCGACACCACCAATCCCCTGTTCAACAGCTTTGAGATGGACCATTACCCACACCCCAAAGAAAAACACAATCGCAGGGATTGTCGCAAGAATGATAATGTCTGCAAATGGGGTGGCAGTATACTGTACCATCAAAAATGCAGCAGCACCCATCACTGGTGGGAGGATTTGCCCGCCTGATGATGATGATGACTCAACGGCTCCAGAGAACTCAGCGGAGTATCCCGATTGTTTCATCAATGGGATTGTGAATGCACCTGTTGTGACTGTGTTAGCGATTGAGGATCCTGAAATTGTTCCCATGAATCCACTGGCAAGGATGCTCGCTTTCGCTGGACCACCTTTTCGACGACCGGTGAGCGCATATGCGAGGTCAATAAACCACTGACCAGCACCGCTCATCTCTAAGAATGCACCGAATAAAATGAAGATATAAATGAAACTCACCGAAACAGTGACTGGAATCCCAAAGACCCCATTTTCGGTATTATACCAGAGATTTTGGATAATATCTGGCCACGTCAACTCAGGGATAGCAAGTAATCCTAACAGTGGCGTTGTTGTGCTGATAAGATATCCCCATCGGGCATAAATGATGAATGTCGCAACAATCAGCATCAACGGGAGTCCGAGGGTTCGTCGTGTCGCCTCAAGAACGAGGAGGATACCGATAACACCTAATAAGAGTGCATAAGAGACGTTGCCGACGATGGGAATCCCACCGAGTAATGGATCAAGTATTGGGTAGATTTCAACGACCGGACGTCCCGACTCAAGACCAAACACACGCATCCGCTGGATTTCCTCAAAATCGGTGATGAAATACATCGCCGTAAGAATAGCCGCAGTGATGTTGATGACATCGAATGGGGTGATGCGACGGCGATTTGGATCGAGAAATGCCCACCGGAGAACGGTCGCAATACGAGTAATTACCTTCGAAAGTGGATTTGACTCATCCAGCGTCTCAACAGCGGTAGTGTGTGCGCGACTGAACGTTTGTGAGATGAAACCTTCTCCCATCGTTGCTGGAAACAACAGAAAGGTAAGCACAAGCGCAAATGCAACATGAACGGCATTTGCCTGTAGCAACTGTAATGAAATATTAAAAGTCCCGATAATTGGTGCCCAAAGTGTTATTGTGAAACTTTGTGCGGCTAACAATAGTTGAAATATTGAGAAAAGAACGCCAATTACTGCCGTTATGACAGCTGCAATGCCGGTGAGCGAGCGCCGTCGCTCAATTTCATCAATGAGTTCTGTTGTATCCTCGGCGTCTGAAACAGACTGTGTTGTCTCGTCATTGTCAGTTTCAGCAGAGGAGAGAGAATCATCAGAAGGGCTATGACTGCTCATATAACTCGTTCCATTGGTGATTGTCGCTCAATGTGAATCCGGACATCATTTGCGTTGGTCTGCATAACAAGATTGTATCGCTCGTTGTTAACGATAAGCGTGTGATTCGCAATTCGACCGGGTGATAAAAATAGTTCAGACATTGTCATGATTGGATCTGAAGGATCATATACAAACGTTCCATTGCGATTTGTTACATTGACGGTCGCCGGAAGTCCCCAGCCATATGATTCGAACTCCATCCGCGTATTGATAAGTTGTTGACCAGACACTCGGTACTCGTCGTAGACACGCGTTTTCTCGACACTATGAGTATACTCAATGCCAACCGTCGTCCCATTGGCAACTGGTTGACGAATGTATGTTTCTTCTGTTTCAATATCTTCGATAATGAGGACGAATCCTGGTGCTATTGATGTTCCGACTGCGGACGCAACAAGAGCAATGATGAGTAATCCAGTGATGACTCGGATGGTTATTGTATACTGCATTTATTCTGTGTCTTTGCTCATCGGTTCGTCGCTGGTGCAAACTCGCTTTTGAATTTATGACTTCGAAGAAAGGACCATATAAATGCCTCTAAAATCGATAATACCCTGATCCCACGCTTGTATCGTGAAACTGTGTTCATCAACCAAATCATGATATTAATACGCAAAAAGAAATTCACATGTAGATAGCTGATCGTATGGGCAATCAACTAGTCGGTGAAACTGTCTCCGTCAGAGATACGATATTAATTTTCGAAGAATGCCGTTGCTCCCTCATGAAGTTCAATTGACATCCCATCTTGTGCGCTGCCGGTCGAAATAAACTCAGTTTTAATTGTGAGTGCATCAACATTCTCGAATAATGCTGCTGTGACGGTTTCGACAGTACCTGCGTCAACTCCAGTGCGTGTTGCAATCATCGCTTGAACAGCAATCGTCTCGGTTGCCTCATCAACGCCGCTATATGTTCCTGCAGGAATAGTATCGTCAGCAAACCATGAGGCCGCATCCTTGACCGTCTGACGGTTTTCACCCTCAATCGGGACAATCTCAACATCATTTGTTGTTGCGAGATCTTCAATTGCACCGACTGGCCATCCACCGACAACAAAAGCAGCGTCAATATCACCGTTTGCTAACTGCTCTGAAGCTTGTGAGAAGCCAGCATTCTGCTCGGTGAAATCTGTAATCCCGACTGCTTCGAGAATCTGATTTGCATTCACTTGGGTGCCTGACCCAAGATCACCTGTATTAATCGTTTTTCCACTCAAATCTGAGAGTGTGCTGATGTCGCTATCGGCGAGTGTGACAACTGTGATTGTCTCCGGATAAAGTGTAGCAACGCCACGGAGATTGTTTATTGGGTTTCCATCAAATGCATCAATCCCGGTTCCATTTTTTGCAAAAAATGCAATGTCGTTCTGAATAAGTGCGAAGTCTGCGGATCCATCGGCGAGACTGCCGACATTTTCGACGCTTGCACCGGTTGATTGAACATTCAAAGAGAACTCGGTGTTTTCCTCAACAACCGTTTTGAACTCATTTGAAAGAGGGAAATATGTTCCACCAGTTCCGCCAGCGTGCCAGCTCAGACGTGTTGTCTCACTTCCGCTTTCTGTCTCCATCGATTCAGCGGTCGCTGTCGTCTCTCCGTCAGTGTCTGTTTCAGTCCCTTCACCGCCAGTGTCGCCGCCGCCACTACAACCAGCGAGACCTACAATACCTGCTGTGCCAATTACCCCGAGAAAACGTCGTCGCGTCTGATCTGATTGCATTGTGCTATCAGATTATATGTAGGTATATATGTATCTATTTATTTGTTTCGTCAGCCACGGTTAGCGGTTTTTAGATTGAGCACATATTTTGGGTTGAAATGTACTATCGGGGATAACGGTTGTTGGTAATGTGACTTTTGCCGAAGTAGAGCGCGCACGTAGGCGTTCTCGATAAAATGAGTATGAGTTCGGAGAGGAACAGTGGTCATGTTACTAACCATTGATAAGGACGATTAAGTGTTTACAAATAGGCTAACAGATATACATCGGGAGGATACTGTCTCTCCCAGTAGGATGGCACTGTTTCTTGACATCCTCTTCGGCGTTCACGCGGAGGGATCCCACGGCACCGCAGCGCTGAGGTGAGTTGGGAGTGTCAGGTGCAGGTGCAGGTTCACAGACTGCCAAGCGAACACACCGTGCGAATCGGTCTGCAGCCGGATCCGGGCAACGGACAACCTCTGTCGATTGGGAGTGCCAAACACTCGGAGTCCTCTCCAACCGAAAGCGCATTCCTGTGTTCTGTGGACCACAGAAGCGGTGGTCAGCGTCAACAGACTCAGAGTTACTTATCTTGATGACTGCCCGTTGTTTGTTATGTGATTTCCACGTGGGCCAACCCTGTTTCCAGTGTGGGCGGACACTTACACTCGAAGTTGAACTGCCACCTGTCGGGCACTCGGCGACACTGTGGTCATATTCAGTTCGCCGGCGTCATATATACGTCATTTTACAAAAAGTGTTCGAAACCCCCGCGGCGGCGCGTATCCACAGCCTCAGTGGGATTTCGCCTGTATCGCCTATAACTGGTTGATACTCGTCTGTTGGTGTTGTGCTGTTTTTCCAATTGCTGTCGCAACTGATGATAATACTGATGTATTGATTGTATCGATGTGCCCGACTGCCTGCAGTGCAGACCACCAGGATAATGAAACACCAGCCCCGCCGTGACCATAATTATGTATTACTCCATTGGTGTCCATTTGAAGACGAAGTCCTGCTTCCCGATATGGTCGATATCCGTGGGTTGCAGTTAGTGATTTCTTATTGACAGTTATATGTGAGGACATAATATCTGCATTGACGTTGTAAACGCGGGCAGGAAATGTCTCATCATCGATGCACATCGGAGATATCGGTGAGTCTCCGGTCCACTCACCGTCAGTGATTGCGCCCATAAGATGTGACCCGCCAAAGAGGACCGCGTCACGTCGTGAGTACATATACACACTTGAGTCATGATCTGCTGATGTGTAATTATACGAAAACGGGAATGGAGAGACATCATCAGATGGTATCATGAGAAGGTGTCCTTTGATAGCCCGCATTGAGTCATCCTCAAAGAGCGTGCGACTGCCATAACCTGAACAATTAAATACAGTGCCAGCAAGGGCAGATATTTCATCGGAGGCAACTCGCCGCCGCTTGAGTGTCCCGCCAAGTCGAGTATATGTCTGAAACAAGAGAGGCATATATTCAGGCATCTCAACAAAATATTCCTTGCAGATGTATCCGTCACGGACAGACTCACCCCCTCGTGAGGGCAGATAATGGTTATACCGTGAAATATCGTGAGCTGCCATTCGAGTCGGAATTACATCATCGTAAGCCTCCTCAGAGAGATGGAATCGAGTCTGTTTTCGCACCGGCACGCCAGCCGTCTTGTAGAATGGCTCAAATGTCGATTCTGCATAGTGAATGAGTTCATCATCAGAGTATTCGGACTCAATGTCAACAGGATAGACAGACGCAGCGGCGTAATTTGATGCGACTGAACGCATATTTGCTCCATCAAGATATGCAAACACATCGCTTAGTAGGGTCGTATCGTGACCTACGTACTCAAGAAGAATGCCAGTTGAAACCGCTTGTATCCCGCCGCCAATGATTGTGCATTTCATGCCGGTTTCATACTGCTGTGTTTCTCATTGCTAATATGTATTTGTGTTTGTTATTTGTATATTGGATAATCGATACCACTCTTCAGGGATCTCTCAGTCTTAATCAGGCAATGAAATCTCACGCGTATCAATCGCTAAGAGCGAAAAGATGATACTCACTGTTCAGTATTGTGAAAAAACGTACAGTATTTATTAGTCTGAAAAAATATCATATAATATGACAGAACAGTCTGAGGTCACTGTTCTTCATGTTGATGATAATATCCAATTTACTGAGTTGACGGCTGAGATGCTCACATCTCAGGACAGTGATATCAGCGTTATCTCAGCAAATACTGTCAGTGAGGGCGTTACCCTGGTCGAGAGTACCCAGGTCGATTGTATTGTATCAGATTATGATATGCCTACTCAAAACGGTATTAATTTTCTCACCACTATTCGAGAGGATTATCCAGATCTTCCGTTTATTTTGTTCACAAGTAAGGGAAGCGAAGAAATCGCCAGTGAGGCAATCTCGGCGGGAGTAACCGATTATATTCAGAAGAGTTTCTCAAATGAACAGTATGAACTCCTTGCCAACCGAATCTCGAACGCTGTCACTGGGTATCATGCTGAAAAGAAACGTCAACAATGGAAAGAAGCAATCGAAACTGCAGCAGAAGGGATTGCAATCGTCGGTGAAGATGGCGAATATCTCCAGGTAAACGAAGCGTATGCTGCTGCATACAACGAATCTCCGACGACACTCATCGGGACAAACTGGCAGGAGTGGTCTCCAAAAAAAGAGATAACACGATATCATGAGGAGATTCTTTCAACTCTTCAACAACAAGACCAATGGGAAGGGGAGTCACTCGGGTTGCGGAAGGACGGAAGTACATTTGAGCAACATCTCTCGCTCTCATCACTTGATGACGGTCACGTATGTGTAATGGAGGACATCAGTGAGCGAAAACGTCGAGAAAAGCAATTGAATGCACTACACGACGCAACGCGGACGCTAATGCAATCGCGTCATAAACAGGCTGTCGCCGAAAAAAGCAGTGAGTATCGCAGAGACAGCATTGGATCAAGATATCAATGCGCTATGGCTGTACGATCCTGACGACGACGTACTTCAGCCTGCGGCTATCAGTGATAGGGGAAAGGAGGTTGTTGGAGACCCGCCGGTATACACCGGAGCTGAAAGTCTCTCATGGAAAGTGTTTCAGCAGGGGAGCATCGAGATATATGACGATATTCAAAGTGAGTCAACACGGGTAAATGAAGATACCCCAATCCGGAGTGAAATTATCCTTGCATTGGGTGATTATGGGGTTATGAACATGGGATCAACAGAGCCTGCGGATTTTGAGACCCGTGATGTCTCGATGGCACAGATCTTTGCCAACACAGTTGAAACGGCATTAGACCGTGCCAATCGTGAACAACAGATCCGAGAGCAACGAGAGGAGATTAAACAGCAGAAAGAGCGTCTTGAACGATTTGCTGGTGTTGTCTCTCAGGACCTTCGCTATCCGCTTGAAATTGCTGAAAGGCGGGTTGAGCGGGCACAAACAAAATCCAATATAAGTCAGCTCGATGGAGTGGAAACAGCGCTCGAGTGGATGGATACGCTCGTGACGAATTTGACCACACTTACACAGGAGGAAACGCAGACACAGAACATTGACGCAGTTGCATTATCAAAGATAGCCAAGGAATGTCAGAAACAGACACAATCGTCGAAAGCAAGCGTGGATATTGATACCAACGCGTTAATTCGCGCAAACCAAACGCGATTAAAACAACTAATAGAGAATCTCATACAATGTATTGTTGAACAAAATGATGAGAGGGTGAATATACATATTGGAGAGACAGACGATGGGTTTTATATCGCTGATACTGGGTCTGAATCTGGATCTAAATCTGAAGATCTGAATCTGGAGATTCCCTCCAGTGAGTACGGTGAGGTGTCTGAGACAGGTTGTCACACCACAGATACACTGGTAGAGCCTGGGTTACGGATTGTTGAAGAGACAATTGAGGTCCATGGGTGGACCGCTCAACGCGTTGAGAGTGATCGCGGCGATATGCGGATTGAGATTGCTGATGTTGAATTTGTTGAACATTGATACGTCATCTGTGAAGTATCATAAGTCGGCTGACGCGGGCGTGGAGTACACGAGTCAGGGTGTGCGGTGACTGGGTGTGAACAGGCTGAGCGAGCGAATCGACGGCGAAAGCGATTCAACTGCAAGTCGTGTGGGCATAGGACCATGCGGATGAGAATGCGTCAGTAAACGTTGGGAAGTGGACTGGTGAAGCGTTTGTCAGCAACCCACCGCTGAAGCGGTGGGCTTGTCAGTGGACTCCCGAGTTTCGCGCTCTCCAGCGGAAAGCCCCACGGCTCTCACACTGGGAGTCAGAGGGACTCGTTCAGCGTCCCCGACTTCGGGGCAGGCTGACAGACTGCCCGTCTCACCGACCACTTCTGGGCCTGTGAAACGTATTTTCCAATAAAAACCGAAGTCAACGAAAGCTTCCGCGCTTCCTCCCACGAGTGGGCTTCCGCGCTGTTACCGCTGTGAACCGCCCGAGCTCATCCCTCGTAACCGCTTGAGACGGGGTTGCTCACGCTGGATTCTCTTGGGTAATAACTAGAGTATCCTCGATTCGATCAATCCAGATTGAGGTCTCATCTGTAGCTTTGAGTATGACTACTGAGTCTTCTTTCAACACCACATCCATACTCTCTATCTGCAGACATTCATGCGGCAGCTTATATACAACTTCACTACCCTGATACTCACCAGTTATCTTATATTGTGAGTTCTGAACTTCAATCTGCACCCTCTCATATATTGCTGTACCAGTAATTGCACCGAGTATATCACTCATAAATTAATTGTGAACTCACTCTGGGACCACATCAATATCAAAGCCCCGGGGGCTTCTTGCTTCTTCGTTCTTCGACAGAACTTCCAAACCCACTCTCACTGAGAGAGCCGTTTCAGAGCGGTTCTGGTCTCCACAGGTCGTTCGAAAATCGAATATTTTCGTGATCACGAGAGACTTCGTCTCTCGGACGACGGTGATTTGGAACGTCCCTCTCTGAGTTGGACAGTGCGTGGTGTCTGACCGCCCATGTGAGTCGACTTTCAGCCAGACACGCTGATCATCATAGTCACCATTTAGCCACCAATTATTAAATATGACGGGTCACTAAGGGGTGTCGGCTTCACCCTCTCAAGCCCCAAGGTAGTCGCCTTGACAATCTGTATACCGGTGAGAACACGGATACCTCTTATCTCATTCCCCCGTCCAATCTGTCCTGAGATATGTCACGATGTTGAGACATAAAACTGACAGGGAAGTCCATTGAAACAACGGTTGCAGTCTATTCTGAGCTAATCATTACATCAACTTGGGTAAATTCACCGTCTGTAGATGTTGGGACAGAGTAGCATTTTAGATTTGTCGCCACCGTTCCAGGATTTTCTGATACCTGATCAACCATGACGCATGTATAGTCATAGCCGTACCGAAGCGCTGTTTTCCGGTCCGTCTCTGACAACCTCACTGAGGTGGGCTGGTAGTGAATGAGCGATTTATAACTCGTTACTGCTGAAAACGGACAGTTATCAACGCTGAATGTCGTTTTCGTCTGTGACGCTTCAATAGTATCTGTTAGCCAAGCGTTAGAAATTGTTGTCGGATCAGACATGACACCACAATAAGCGTATTCATGGGTTGTCTCACGACTGTTCACATTCAACTGTTTAACCTCTCGGGTCTCGATCTGTAGAGTGACATCTGCAGTGGATGTTGAATATCCAATTCCTGGTATCACCCCGATTGTTAGCTGTTCGAGAAGAGCCTCAGCGCGAAATATGAGTCCTGGATTTGTATGCCATAATCCGATTACACTGACAGCGAAGACAGCCAGACCGATCATTACCGCTGCCTCTTTGATGTTATCTGGCCACACATCAGTATCCATCGGTACCACCCATAAATTGTGTGATTATATTAAACGCCTGATACTTCAATATTTTCACCCAAAGCGTAGTCTCAGACTGGCTATTTTTATCAGGATGAAGACCTCGGCGCCACAGTTAATCGCTTAAGACACTCTCGATTGTTCGTTATCAGTTCAGTTATAGCTACTGTGATTGTCTTATTCAATACGGAACGCACAGACGACATTCCAACTCAACTGAGTGCTTCGAATATAACATATGGTCATATCAGTGGCTATTGTGAGAGATATTTCGGTAACCGGAATATAATGCTATTGTCGACTGAACGGGCGCAATCACACTCACGGCATGGATACGCGCTGTCACCAGTTACACTCTGCATATTTTATATTTTTGTGTCCCCGTGTATTGCGCAGTGTCGGTCCATCGGTTATGACTCCGATAGAGCCGTACCCGAAAGCTGGCGGTTCTGATGTCCATCCATCCCGGTCTGGGAACGGGAGTGCGTCCCGATGTAGGAATTCTACTGATACACGATACTCACATTCTCCGCTACAGCTCCGATTATCGGCTGTATGACCGGATATGCTGTCTTCTCTCAGTTTGCATCAGAAAGACTTCTGAGAGCCGGATGAAGAGACAAACCGCTCGTGAAGTCTCAGAAACAGAGACAGTAAGTGATAATATGTATGTGACACTGCGGACCAACAGTATGTGAGAGAAAACAGAGTATGCACCGAGAGGGACATTACGGAACTACATTGCTTGCAGGGGCAATCTGTGTGCTTGGATTGGGCATTGCTACTGGGATAATTGCAACAACAGTGATGATGATTTACGCTCGCGTCCCTGATCAGGATCAATATATTCCTGAAAATATCATTAGTCATCGAGGACCAACACATAGTGTATTATTCGCATTGGCACTCGCGTTTATTTCAGCGAGCACAGTCGCATATCCATTTCATTTTGGACAACAATTTGCTGTTGAGCACAATCTTATTTCAACAGCAGTGATACTGCCATCCACCGTCTGGGCGTTTTTCGCTGGAATTGTGACAATATCTCTGCTTACACACATCATCACAGATGCTCTGACGAAGGGAGGAGGATTCAAAATTAAGCCGCTTTGGCCGCTCAGTTCGTGGGCTCCTGCTTTGGGTCTCTGTACTGCTGATGATGAGCGCTGGAATATAGCACTTTTGACAAGCGGGGCGACGGCATTTACCGCGGCTCTGTTACACGAATTGTATTATTCGGTGTTGCCTGCTCTGGTTGGACTGTGAACTACCACAGTATCTATTGCTGGTTTCACCACTCAGGATATGTCTCAAGTGAAATTATAAACTCCACCACTGGGTCTTACTGTCGTCCAGTTGCGCAAAGGGGATGAAGGAAGATGGGCCCTGTCGGATTCGAACCAACGACCACTCGGTTATGAGCCGAGCGCTCTCACCAGGCTGAGCTAAGGGCCCTCATGTGTAGATTTGGAGTGAGCTTCTTATGTGTTATCTTCGACAGCCAAGATATGCGTGTCGTATCGCTGCTCCGCAATATCACGTACCCCGAGTTCTATGATAAGAGACAAACACAAACGCAGATAGAGGCAGAGACACGAAATTTTAGTATTATTGTATCGTGCTCATACGAGCTTTCACTCCATTTAGCTATGTATCAATCTTATGATTCCCATCCGGGTTGTGACGCTGTCCAAATTAATCCATGACAGATAATATACATCGCGTAATCATGAAGACTAAAGAATACGATTCAGACGCCGTCGCCAGGGCTCGAACCTGGGACCACCTCGTTAACAGCGAGGTGCTCTACCAACTGAGCTACGACGGCTGAATGTATTCAAAAATAAACCGAGGTAATATAATATGGCTTTCGCTTCGGAGTCAAAAAGCGAGAGAGCCGATGAATGATGACATCATGAGCGGTATCGATACCCTTTCGCCAATAGCAGCCGTATGTTGAGGAAAGATGGCAAAAGAGTATGACTGAAGGTGATACTGGAGACGGATTTGGATCTGAGCATCGTATGATCATCGAGCAGGTCCGTGACCAGATTGACCCAGGTGCTGCCGAGCGCAAGGCAATGCGGCAAGTCACTGCTCAGTTGCGTAGTCGCATTACTACTGAGATTGAGTCACTGCCAGTTGACGCAGATATAATTCAGGTTGGATCAACAGCTCGGGGCACGTGGCTCGCAGGCGACCGTGATATCGATATGTTTGTTCGGTTTCCAGCTGATCTCGATCGGGAGGTTCTCGAAGAATATGGGCTAACAATAGGGAATGCCGTTCTGCCATCAGGAGATGAGGAGTACGCTGAACATCCATACGTTACCGGCACATTCGAAGGGTTTGAAGTTGATCTTGTTCCGTGCTATGATGTTGATGCTGGGAGCGAACTCCAATCAGCAGTTGACCGAACGCCACATCATAATCGCTATCTCCAAACACGGATAGGCGAATCAACTGCTGCGGCAGTTCGAGTACTGAAGCAGTTTCTCAAGGGAATTGGGGCATATGGAAGTGACCTCCGAACACGTGGATTCTCAGGATATCTCACAGAATTACTCGTTGTTGAGTACGGTGATTTCGAAGGGGTGCTTAAGACTGCAGCGAAGTGGGAGCCACCAGTTGAGATTGATCCAGAAGCACATGGAAGTGCTGCGCATGATGATCCGCTCGTCGTTGTTGACCCAACAGATCCAACCCGGAATGTTGCTGCTGTCTGCTCGGCTACAAATATCTCCCGGCTCCAGCATTATGCGCGACAGTTTCTCGAAGAGCCGGCGCAGACATATTTTACTTCGCCGACTGAGACGACCGCAAAGATGGATTCCGAGGTAGTTCGAACACATCTCCAACGTCGCGGAACGTCCCCGGTAGCGGTTGTGTTTGATTCGCCTGATATCGTTGATGATCAATTGTATCCACAATTGCGAAAATCAATACAGGGAATACGAACGGCGCTTGAAGCAGAGGGATTCGATGTTATTCGGACGGCAACGTTCGCAGATGATCAAGCAGTGCTTTTTATTGAGCTCATGCATCGGCACTGCCCAGCGATTGAACGTCACACCGGGCCGCCAATTGCTGTTCGTGAGCACGCAAGTGAGTTTTATACAGCATACGAAAGCGATACAGACACGTATGGGCCGTTTATTGATGATGATCGATATGTTGTCGAACGTGAGCGAACATGGACGGACGCAGCAGCGTTTCTTCGGTCGGAGGCAATTTTCGATGTCGGTCTTGGGGCGCAAATTGAGGAGGCGCTTGCGGACACATACACTGTGCTTATTGAGGATGATATCACAGCATTGACCCCTGAATTTGGCGAGTCATTAACCCGGTATTTTGAACCGACGGCGTAGCTCATTCACGTCTCAGTATCATCTTGAGTCTGAACAGACAGTCGAGTTTGAGTCTCGTCCCCCTGAGTTCACCGTAATTCGGAGATAACCTCCTGTACGGTTCTAGTACTAGTAAAATCCTTCAGAACTGAGAGGATCGGTATGCGAGATACAGAGGTCTCTACAGCAGGTTAGAGTTACCTTCGAGCTACCACAACTCCCGGATTGCAGGATAAGGCGTTGCGTCTAACCAGGCGTGCCGAACGATCGAGAGTGCGTGATTGAATCGTCAGGATTCCTCGGCGGCAAGCACCGTGGCGATAATCGCACTACTCCGAGAAATCCCTGCTGTACAGTGAATGAGGGCTGAGCCGTCCCGCTGAGAGAGCGTGCGAGCCGTATTGACAGCCTGTTCAAATACTGTCCAGTCGTTTCCCGGTCCATCGTCCAGTGGATGGTGGTGTGTCGTCGGATGGCTTTCCGACGAGACAGACACCACATGTTGGAATGACTGACCATGTTGCCCGGAATCCGCCGCATGCTTGTTCCCGTGAAACAGGTCCCGCGTCCCAATCCGCCGGATTTCGGGCTCGTCTTCAACCTACCCAATAGGTCGAATGGTAATCCCGGACATACAATCTGTTTGCATGTCCAGACAACTGAGAGATAAATATTCAGCCATACCCTATCTTTAATAGCGAGAGAATCCGTCGCTCACGACGCGGAGGATGTCATTGTGACCAATTCACGCCCTGTCTCCAGGAGACCTCAAAGAATATCTCACTGATTGAGGATTTTAACAGAGCCTCCCGTACCACAATCCGGGGGGTGCATGACATTCGGTCTGGTCACGCCCACGGGAGTCACAAAGCACAACGGCGCCGAATCCTCATTCCCTCTCGACTGGATATGACTAATCCAATACATAGTTGAGTCCGACCCCAAATCCGAGCGCGTTCGTGAGCTTACCAGATTGGGAGTTACTGAGTCCGAAGAACTGTCTGTGTGGAGATCGACCGCTTGAGAACGACTCGACACCGCCTGACGCATCGAGTTTACCACAGTTGGAGGGTGATGACAGTATCGATGGTCAGTTTAGTGTAAAAAATATGGTTTTGATCCGGTGGAACGGTGGATTATCAATCGCTGACAGTGTGGTTTTTGCTATCCGGAGTGAGACCGAACGCAGGAACTGGCGTTTTATATTTGATAAATGCGGGTTTACATACACACAGATCATGCTGTCATTGTTAATGAGGAAGTGTCTGCAGTTCAGTTATTGACCAGACGACCCTGAAGAAGGGTTGCTGTTCAGTCAAGCGGAGAGATCCACATTTGAGGGTACGTCACTCAAAATCGTGTATCGTTCGGATATTATCAGCAAGAGTCTTGACCGCTTCGTCCGGCTCAGCATCGTGTGTCAGCGGTGTCCGACCATCAAACGTCTCGTGGACGATTGAAACACCATCAGCAAGAGTATCGAGCCCATATCCACCTTCAAGAACGAATGCAAGACCAGCGTCGACATCATTCGCGAGTGAGCGGACACGGTCGGTAAGGAGAGCATATCCTTCTGTTGAGACACGCATCCGTGAGATTGGATCATGCCGATGTGCATCGAAACCTGCACTAATGATAACCAGATCAGGATTGAATGCCTCGATAGCAGGTCGAATGAGAGTATCAATGACATGGATATACTCCGCATCACCAGCACCAGCCGAGAGGGGAATATTCAGCGTTGTACCCTCACCATCACCCCTACCGGTTTCTTCGATGTCTCCGGTCCCGGGGTAAAGACCGTCTTCATGTGTCGATGCATAGAGAACGTCACTACTGTCATAAAAGATATCCTGGGTGCCATTCCCATGGTGGACATCCCAATCAAAGATGGCTGCCGTATCAACATCCGAATCCGGGTCATCGATGAGAGTCTGAGCGGCAACAGCGGCGTTATTAACAAAACAAAATCCCATAGCATCATCCACGACTGCGTGGTGACCGGGTGGACGACCAATAGAGAATGGTGTCTGACGACCGGTGGCTCCATCAACAGCGACACGGGCAGCCCACTGTGCAAGTCCAGCAGAGGCGAGTGCTGCATTCCAGGTATCTGTGGAGGCGACTGTGTCTGGATCCCAGTTGCCGCCACCGCACTCGCAGAAATCGCGAATCTCTGCAATATATTCACGGTCATGAACAGCTGCGATGTCAGCATCAGTCGCCGGCTCTGGGTCAATATATGATGCCCCATGTCGCTTTGCGAGAGCACGGCGGATAGCTCGAAGTCGGTCTGCGGTTTCGGGGTGTCGATTACCAGTATCGTGTGCGAGACAGATCTCGCTGTACCCAAACTGCATCGTATTATTCAAACAACTGAAAGTATGTTTCAATATCCTCAGCCTGTATCGTCCGTCGGTCGGCGTGTCGGGCGAGGATTGCAGCCGCATTTGCAACGTTATTCGCGTAGTCCTCAAGAATATCCGCAAGCGCAATTCGAGCGTCCATTGATACGCGATATCGGTTGTCAATACGGAGACGAGCAATGCGGTCGATTGGTGCAATTGGGAGTTCGAGTTCCCGACGCGAGACGACCTGTTGGACACCAAAGTCAGCCGCCATCAGCGTTTTTCGGTCATCAGCAGCCGCCTTTTCTGCAGCGGTGACCGCGAGGGTAGCCCCGTGCGCTTGGATGCGACGAGCCAACTCCTCAGCTGCACCCGCACTGACACGAAGTTCACCGGCCTTCCCACGGATAATAGTGTCCACAGGGGCGAACGGTAACTCGACACTCATACACATACATCGGGTACGACCAGGGTATAATCCTTTCCGTACTATCATCATGAGTATCCCCAGTATGCGGGTAATACAGTCATGTGCTATCAATACATCATCATAGGAGTATCTGACAGTACCTGCTTATTGAGTCTGATGTAACCATCGTACTCGAAGTTAGAGTTAGGGTCAGGATCAGGACCGGGATCGGAACCGGAGCCGGGACCAAGGGAGGCTCAAGTGAGTCAGCAACTACGGAGCTCAGCTATCACTCACAGGGTATCAACAGGGTCAGTATGATTGTTATGAGGAATGATCAATGTCGGTGGCTGTGATCGTCTGCCCATCCGTCGGTCCAGTGACAGTAATAACTTCACCAAGTCGTAATGATTCGTCTGTCTCAACACGACGGGTATCCGTCCCATTATCAAGAACAACTGGACTGCCGGCTTGGACGACTGTGCCGGTGAATGATTCGGTATCAGTCTGCGTTGTGTTATCACCGTCAGAGCTATGAGTGGAGTCAATAGCTGAGGCACCGCCGTCAGATGCGGTTTGCTCATATCCATGATCAGCGCTGTTGTCCGTAGAGTCAGCAGATGTCATATTCGGATCCTGAGAGGTCGATGATGTTGTTGGTGTCTTATCGTTGTTCGTCCCTGCCGTGAAATCATCGAGTCCAGACGCGTCGCTTGTCTCTGTCTGTTGATGCTGCTCATTCGACGATCCTGCTGTGGTAGTTGTTGGCTCCTCAGGATGCTCATCAAGCGTATAAACTGCTGACCGCCATCCGGCTGAGGCCTCATGATCATCCTGCCATCCGTCTTGAATTTCAACATCGGTACAGACAGCATAATCAGCAGGATCGATATCAAGATCAGCTTTATCACCCCATAGCGCGACGCGGATATCACCGGTGTCATCACGAATCCGGATGTTTCGAACCTGTCCTTGTGAACCATCATCACGGTCAAACGTTCGTTTTGTGTCCGTTTCAATCACCACACCAGCGATATCAGCTGTCTCATCAATTGCGACTGTCTCAATTGGGTCTGTATCTGGGACGTATTGGATATCCTCATCAATTGATTCGATTGTGCCTCGGTCACCAACATGTAGTTCAAGTGTTCCATCTCGTTCACGCACATACCCATCAACAATTTCAATGCTATCATCGATATCAACCGACTCAACAAGACTCGCACTGTCGTCCCAAAGCGTAACTCGGATGCGACCGGTAGGATCACCAACGCTGAGATTGGCAACGCGACCCTCAGAGCCATCATCACGGTCAAATGTCCGAATTTCATCAGTACTGAGGACGCGCCCACGGAGATTCACATCTGAGAGTCCTAATGAAAGGTCCTCAACACGGTGTGTGTCTACCGTATGGACATCGACATCAACCTCAGCATCGGGTGCAGACTCGACAGTATCGACATCAATCTCGACACCGTCATATCCATCCTTTGGTCGCCCACCGATACGGAGGATGTCTCCAACTTCGAGTCGTTCAATGGCATCATCAGCCATATCATCCCACATTGCAACGCGAATTCGTCCGGACGCATCAGCGACTTCAATATTGACTACACGACCATCCTCTGCATCACCATCGCGTTCGAATGTGCGACGATCACCAATCTGGAGTACCTTTGCAAGGAATTTGGCTTCATCCATTCCTGGTTCGATATCCGCAACCCCCTTAACCTCCTCATCGCGGAGTTTATGTGCAATCAATTTTGCTGCTGTTTCCTCATCAGCGAGTCCACCCATCTGTTCGACTTTTTCTTCAACAGCCGATTCAAACTCCTCACGTGAAACATCGGTATCAAGTTCATCGTAAATATCAGCCATTGAACTCATGACAGTGACACCTCCATGTCTGTAGTCAAGGGTAAAATTGTGTATGCTGTCATCATGATAGAATAAATACCAACACCGTCTTGATGATTCCCACTCGACAGGGAAAACCGATGGATACGGCGCTGGCTTGTGTCCATTGTGTCTGCTGTTAGATCGGTGCCAATATGCGCCCTGGAGCGTCTGAGGGACACAGTGCCCGCAAGGGGTGTGAGCGTATTCATAGTCATGTTTGTATCAGGGTAGACCATGGGTTAAGAATTATCGTGTCGTTAGCTGCATCGATGATGACAGTGTAGCAGCACTCACAGCTATGATCCCTCAGCGTCCAGTGAGTGAAAGAAACGTTCAAATAGCAATACTGCGACGATGCATTATCAGTTGTTACACTGTATATTTCGCGGTGTAAAATGAAATCGAGCGGAACGCACAAACTGACATTTCAAATGTGTCGGGTACGACTTCACGCGTCGATACCGGTTATGAAATCCTCCTATCGGTGAACGGTGGGATTCGCTTGGTCTTAAAAATTAGAGGATACAGCGAGAATCCCTGCGGATTGAGTCGCAGGACAGATCCGACGATTGTAGCAGAATCAGTCAGGAATAGAGTAATTCCTCTCAGCCCGACGATGGCGATACACCCCCCAGAGCAACGAAATGGGAAGTTGATCCACTCATGAAAACGGTCGGTTCCTCATGTGAACCAATATACTGTTCGACTACTGAGAGATAACCATTGGGAGTCACTCCGAATCCGCCGATATCTACTGTACTCCCCGAGGCATCGACAACGTTGGGAGCCGTGATATGAGAGAGAAGAAAGGAGAAGAGAAAACGGGGACAACCGAGGGCTGAGGCGTGGTACTTCCAGTTGTCTCATCCGCAACAGTTCATGAATATCCTGTTAGACTCTCACTGACTGGATGTGTCGGTGAGACCCCACATCTGTAATTTACAACACTTACACCCACGATTTCTCTCCGTTCACTCGAGCGGTTATCAAATATGGTCCACTGTCATACATACGGACGCTCAGCGATGACAATTATTCGTAGTGTTATCAGACATCGCTTCGTCCTAGCATGTTGAGACTCAATCCATCTGTGATTGCCACTGTTGTATGTCATACATCGTAACTCTCATAAGTGAATGTACAATTCCTCTAGATGTGGTCCTGGTAGGGTAGTGGACTATCCTCTTGGCTTGCGGAGCCAGGGACCGGAGTTCAAATCTCCGTCAGGACGTGTATGTGCTTTTTCCCGTCCGGTTTCTCATAGCAATCATTGACAGTATAACCAATGTCACTGTTTATATCTATCTTCGAAGCTACACCAATCAGATTTGGGACACCGATGTGCGCGTCCCGCTTGTGTAAATAATCATATCGCTAATAGTTCATCACAAAGAGAAAGGGTTCTGAGCTATCTTGTTTCCCTATCAGTCGGTGGTACTATAACCAGTGATTATATCCAACACCACACTCGCCTCATCTGGAGTGTTTGTTGGCGTATTCCGCTTCAAGTTCGAATAACGAAAATCACGTTACTAACAACTGCTATGAGTCCTGACAAACACGGATCACTCACAACTCCGTGCTCTTACACTCCGAAGAGAGCAGAATAAAGCGGTTATTAGTATTACTGCTAACGTTAATATTGGATACTGATCGTTGAAGCCCTCAAACAAGCGATATATCTTTCTGATCGTTAGCCCGTTCGTTGCTGGAACTCGTTTGTATAATCGTTATAATTTGAATTATAGATATCCTGTAGCATCGGTTCAAGACGTTCGGTATTCAAAAGTGGAAGCTCTGGATGATCATCGTAGATATGATCACTTGGGATGTCATCGAAGTCATATGGTACGGCATATCGGAGTTCACGACCGAACCGCTCTTGGACCTCTTCACGGTTGATATAATCAATGAACTCAAGTGCGAGTTGTTTCTTTGACTCGTCGACACCATTTGGGATTGTGTATGTCTCGATCCATGCTGGGGCACCCTCTTCGGGAACTGTGTATCGGACAGGGACATCATTGTCGACACGAAGTCGATATGTTCGTGCAAACCAGAACGACCCAGCAAGGACAGACTCATTCGTCAATAGTCGTTCCATCTCCTGACCTGTTCCCCACCATGTCTGTGCAGCAGTGTCAAATTCACCGATCGCGGCCCATATGTCATCCATTCGGTTTGGAATTTCAGCAAACGGAACGCCTGCACGCTTTGCTGCGACACCAAGCCAACAACTCATCCAACTTGCCAAACTCACGCTATCCTGCATGTCATCCGTCAGTAGGGCTTCCCAACTTGATGGTTCATCCATTTCATCCGTGTTATACGTCATCCCCCATCCACTGACTGAGTATGGAGCATGATGCGGTTCGCTTCCTGGATCATACTGCACCGACGTCGGATTGAACTGATCTCGAACCCGATCGCGAACGTTCGGGACTTCACCGAGCGGGATCTCCTGAAAGAGATCGTTTTGAACGCCTCGATAGAGAGTATAGTCCCAATGTGATACCAGATCGAAATCGGCACTGCCAGCCTGGAGCTTTGAGAGCATATCTGATGGGCTCGGAAGTGGGACTTGATTAATTGTTACGTCAAATTCCTCTTCAAATGGCTCTTTCAAAACACGCTCTGCGGTTTCGCCGAACTCGCCAGACCACTGCATAAATGTGAGGCTATTTGCTCGGCTTCCACTGGAACTTCCTGTGATACAGCCGGCAAGCCCAGTAATAGTCGACGCAGCAGCAGTACTCTGTAGGAATCGGCGACGAGATGGAGACGATAACTGAGTTCGAATTTGAGACCGAGACTGAGACTGATCGTTGCTCACACTGACTATTATGGAACGATAGCAAAAAACGTACTGATAGCGGCTTCTAATCGGTGATTACGCGGCTTGAGAGTCGCTCAGCAAGGAAAGCCATTGTCAATGAAACCCCGACAATGACTGTTCCCATTGCATTGACTACCGGAGTCAAACTGAAATTGATCCGAGAAAAGATGACAACTGGCAATGTATTAAGTGTGCTGGACGTCCAGAAAAATGTCTGAGTGAAATTATCGAATGAGATAGTAAAAGCAAACATCATGCCGGCAATGACGCCTGGTGAAATAATAGGAAGTGTTACTTCATAGAAAGTCCGGAGTGGACCAGCACCAAGATTTCGTGCTGCCTCTTCTAGTGACCGATCAAATCCATATAATTGTCCAGCAACGACAACAGTCATAAACGGGAGTGTAATCAGGATATGTCCCAAGATGAGCGAAATGAACGAACCAGCAATATTTAACAGAGAGTACAATGAGAGAACAGCAATCCCCGTCACGACCCACGGCACCATCATCGGTGTAATAAATAGTGTATTGAGTGTGTCGACGTCGAAGAGCCAGCGTGCATACTCGTTTCTTACCATGCCGATTGCAGCTGCGGTGCCAATGATCGCTGAGCCAATTGCGGCGATAACGCCTATCTGAACACTCATCAAGAACGCACGGATGAGTTGTGCATCGAACGTTTCACCAATTGGAATAAGTGCAAGATACCACTCAATTGAAAGCCCAGAGATTGGAAAGCTCGGCACTGAATCAGCGCTAAAAGAGAGCAGAATTACGACCAAGATTGGTGCATACAGAAATAAAAACAGTATGAGCGTCTCAAATCTGAGTAGCTTGGAACCAGTCTCAGAAGAGAGCGAAACTCGCCCAAGGAGTTGCGTTATTCGGCTCATGCGGTATCACTACCATAGAGGCTCCGCAGACCGATTACGCGATTGAATAGATATACCAGCATGATAACAATAATGACAAATAATGTTGCCATTGCACTTCCAAGTGCCCAATCGAAGCTTTCTCCGAAGAGTTGGGCAATGATATTCCCAATCATGAGATTCCCCTGCCCACCGAGCATATTCGGAATGACAAATGAGCCAAATGAGAGGACAAACACGATTATTGAGGACGCTGCGATTCCCGGAAGCGTTTGTGGAAACGTTACCTCATAGAATGTCTGGAACCGATTTGCCCCAAGATTACGCGCCGCTTCCGTATGTGACCGATCAACGCGCTGAATCGAGGTATAGAGCGGAATCACCGCGAACGGCATGAATACATGTACAAGCCCGACAATGACCGCCCACGGAGAATAAAGCATTTGCAGTGGTGTCTCGATAATGCCCATGAGACTCACGAGCAGATAATTGATGAGTCCACTCTGTCCGAGAATGAGTTGCCAAGCGAATGTGCGGATTATCAGATTAATCCAGAATGGGAGAATGAGCATTAATAAATAGAGATTTCGAAATCGGCTGTTCATAAATGCAATATGGTATGCCGCTGGATATGCAATCAGCAATGAGATGACTGTGACAGCCACAGCAATCAAAAATGATTTGAGAAGGACTGTCAGATAGTATGTGGTCGCAAGGATTGTTTGATAATTCGCAGTAGTGACCACTGGTGTCCCTGTCGAAAGCGGTGCTGATTCAAGAAAACTATATATCAGGATAATCCCCAGTGACCCGCCGAGTAATCCGAGCACCCAGAGGAGCCCAGGAGCAAGTTGTAAAAGCGGAATATATGACTGTTGTCGTTCAAACCAGGTTTCGATTGGGGTACTGATGAGCACATACAAATCAGTTACCCACTGGCGTGGTTCAACAGAACTCATACGCGATGGTCACCAATAATAGTGCAGTCATCTCGTGACCATGTAAGTGAGACCATATCACCAGTGGCAATCGATTGTTGAGCAGCTAGACCGGAGGCCTCTGCAAGTATCTCTTGATTATTGCCGACTGTCGCGACAAACTGTGTCGTTTTGCCGATGAATGTTTTATTTGTTATCTCCGCGGTAAGTCCATCTGCGACATCATCTTCCGGTGGATGAATCGTGATATCCTCCGGGCGGATATTCAGATAAATCCGCTCACCTTTAGAAAGTGCGTCTGCATCAAACCCGTGTTCCATGACAGAAACCGTATTCATCGAGGCAAATTCTGGCTCAACTTCGATTGTGTCCTCTGTAGCAGATTTAAATCGTGTCTGCAAAATATTTGCCTCCCCAATGAAGTCAGCGACAAACTGATTGCGCGGATTATTATATAACTCTCTGGGTGTGTCTATCTGTTGAGCTCTTCCACCATCTAACACTAAGATGCGATCACTCATTGAAAGTGCCTCTTGCTGATCATGTGTGACATAAATCGTTGTGATATCAAGTCGATCTTGAATTTGTTGTAGCTCAAACCGCATATCCTGTCGAAGTTGTAAATCAAGTGCTGCGAGTGGTTCATCCAATAGGAGTACCGAAGGCTCAATAATCAAAGCGCGAGCTAATGCGACCCGCTGTTGTTGCCCACCAGAGAGCTCACTTGGCATTCGCTGTTCGAATCCATCAAGATCAACAGTGGCAAGCATCTCTGTTATGCGTTTTTTACGCTCCGACTGCGGGACGCCTTCCATTTTAAGTCCAAAACCAACATTCTCGCCGACGGTTTTGTGTGGAAACAACGCATAACTTTGAAACACCATACCGGTCTCGCGTTGATGTGCAGGGGTGTCTGTGATATCTGTCCCATCAAGTTTGATCATGCCCTCGCTGGCGCTTTCGAAACCAGCAATCGTTCGTAAGGTTGTTGACTTCCCACAACCACTCGGACCCAAGATCGAGAAGAATTCGCCTCGCCGGACAGCAAACGAAAGATCATGGACTGCAGTGACATCTCCATACCGCTTAGTGAGCCCCGATAATTCCACGACGGTTTGTGCATCCATTAGGTATTCACAGGGATGTCGAGCGTTTTATCAACATAACAGTTGGGAAAAAGACTAATTGTATCAATGTATGTGGTATCTGATTTAGTATTGTCCTCCATAGACATACAATCGACGATTACATTATCTTTACCGACTGACCTCATCGGCACACAAATTGAACAGTAGACCAGAACGGATCTTCACTGATATTATATACTCTATCCTCTCTTGAGGAGCGAACCACAGTGTGCGAGGAGTGAGACGGAATAATAATTGACCTACACGATTGAACCGTATATTAAATTTGGAACAGTAGTTTCCGCATTCCGCTCTATCTTATTTTGTCTCGTTTTGGATGACGAAAATTGACGGCAATCACTGCTTCATTGAACGAACAGACTTCTCTCAACTGCAAGTACTTCGAGAGACGAATTCAGAGTGATTAATGAAATCGTTGATTCCTGAGCGGTTCTGCGTGGCTCGGCCTGCTCTGTCTGTAGAAAGTAATATATATATCGCGACGAGTCTCTGGCTATGACCAACTTACGCGTCAAGGATGCGATGACAACACCAATGTTGACTCTAGAAGCAGAGACATCAGTAAGTGAAGCTGCCGACGCGATGCGCAAGGCGACAATCAAGTCTGTTGTTGTTGTCGGTGAGGGCTGTCAGCCAGCGGGTATTTTTACGTCGACAGATGCGTTATCAGTGATAGCGGACGGTGTTCCAACGGACGAAACAGCTGTTCGAGAGTATATGACGACGAGTGTCGAGACCGTCTCGCCGGATGCAGCACTGGCTGCAGCCGCCGAGCAGATGCATGATGGTGGATACAGTCATCTTCCGGTGACTGATGCTGACGGTGATGGAGTTGGAATCCTAACAAAAACTGATCTTGCTGAAATCGTCTCTGATCCGACAATCGATAATCCTGTGACAGCAGTCAACGATTGACATCAGCTGCGATTGACATTGAACATACATGCATTTATTCCACGCAGTAACATATTAGATATGATCGAATAGTGCAGTCAACTGACGGCGAATGGAGACAATGCTGTTTTTCGGAGTCAATACAGATGTCTGATAATATTATGAAGAGAGGACCTACATACCCACAATGACGGTAAGTTCAAGACGGACAGAAGCTGCTCGTGCCTACTATCAAAGTATTGATACGGACAATTATCATAAGCTCACATCGCTTCTCACGCCGGAGTTTACCCATTATCGTTCTGATCAAACACTCGCTGGGCGGGAGCGCTTCGTTCAGTTCATGCGCGATGAGCGCCCAATGACTGAGACGACTCACGTCGTCGAGAGTGTATATACCAATGATAATGAGGTTGCTGTCCGTGGTCGTCTGCTTCAGAATGGAGAGTTACTTTTCAAATTTGTCGATATTTTCATTTTCGATGGCAAGAAGATGAGCGGTCTTCAGACATATACACAATGATATATTATCCTGTGTCACTCAGTTTCAGTTTTACTTTCAGTCTTGGATGAATTACCCTTCATCCAATCAATCGTGTACTGCCAGTTCTGTCTTTTTTGATGACATGCGATTAAGTGTTTTTCAAGTGTATCTTGGGTGATCCCCATCATTTCTGCTGCGACTTGGTATGACATATTCTCGTGTTTGACGAGTTTCCAAGCCTCTTTTTGTCGTTCTGATAGTGCAATATTTCCACCCGAACCGTCCATGTATGCTAATATAGGTGTTACATTAACTTAATTACCCAACTCCGCTCAAATAGTGGTTGAGATCCGAAAAATCGCACAGACACACACACTCACATCCGGAATATTCTCAGAATGACTGTACATTCACAGCGTGTGCACAGAGATAATCAATATTAATACTGAATTGAAATAATAATGCAGTTCAGTACTGTGATGCGTCAAACCCTTCATTATCGTGCGTATCATAGCATCATCATATATATGAGCGCGTATGATGATACGTCGACAGAGAGAGACACAGAGGCAGAAAGGAAGCCACAATTCAAAGGGTGTATATTCTGTTACAGTGCGGAATGGGCATATTACGGTGCTAAGAAAGGAATACAAGCGATTCGTCGGTAATTAGGCTCCCTACCTATCGGTGAGGATCTCTCGAAGGCAAGTTCAGGGGTGTCTTTTTATCCGGCTGTGAGAAACACGAGTTTTCAGCCCTCATGACCGGTTGCCGCCTGTGTTGTCCTGCACATGACCAGGGCGGTATTCCAGCGCGTATGGCGATGTCAAAGCGATCTTCTCGCCACGACAGAGACGCGTCAGGCGGTGATACGATCTGACGTTTCGAAATATGAAAACGAGCCTATGCGCTTGTGTTATACGCTGAACAGGCGAATCCCACTGAGGCTGTAGATACGCGCCGTCACAGTGGGATTCCGAACGTTTGTGTTGGACAGCGGTGTGTCTGTGAGTGTTAGTGTCGGCACATCGGTTCTGACCCCAATGTAGCCGGGTGTCCGACAGGTGGCGGTTCGAGTGTAAGTATGAGTGTAACTGTGAGTGTCCGCCCACGTTGGAAACAGGGTCCGTGTAGGAATCACATAACAAGCATCGGGCTCTCATCACCAATGCAAGTAACTCCGAGTCTAATGAGACCGACCGGAGCTCCTGTGGCACAACCAACGCAGGGACTTCGCCTCGGTTGAGGAGGGGAGTACCGGTGGCGGGATTTGGCACTCCTTGGAGACTGCCCAGTGACCGACCACACACCGATTCCAACGGTATCCTGGCTTAGTATTGGGAGTGGGAGTGGGAGTCTGCAAACCCAAACCCAAACCTCAACCCAAACGTGATACTCCCACTCCCGGTCCCAACTAAGCGAAGCGGTGCAGTGCCGTAGGATTCCTTCCGCCTTGAGACCGAGGAGGATGTCAAGACTAATCCAGATATAAGAATTCGTGATGAGTATATTTTCCGAAGATAGTATACGGTCGTACCTCCATCTCTTCATTACTCGTTCGTTTTACTCGCTCCACGGCGAAGAGGACAAAGCCTGTATCAATTAAAATTACTGAAATGGATGGACTGTTATACCCACCTGATAATCTATACTGTGTGTACGACACTCCAGGATCAGACCCAACAGCACCGACGGATGTCACGCGTGAAGCAATCATAAGTGAGAATGACGATTATCGGTATCGACTTGATCGTACATGGGATCCGGCGGCACCAACAATAGCGTTTGTGCTGTTGAACCCCAGTCGGGCTGATGCAGAAACAGACGATCGGACAACGACACGGTGTATGACGTATGCGAATGGGATGGGATTTGGCTGTGTGGTTATTGGAAATTTATTCGCCCTGCGGAGCACAGACCCAGCTGCGATTAAATCACATCCAGCCCCAGTTGGACCACGAAATGATCAGTATCTTCGAGATATCTGTCATGAGGCAAGCCGGATTGTTGCTGGGTGGGGAGTCAACGGGACAATAAATGGACGAGGACGTGAAATCACAGCGGCTCTTGACGTTGACTGGCATGCGATTACAACAACCACTGACGGGCATCCTGCACACCCAAGTCGGACACCATATGACAGTACCCTTCAACCCTTCAGCTATAATTAAGGAGACGATTTCTGTATATAAATGATAGATGATATGTGGGCGTGTCTAGTGTGGATGTGTCGAGTAGCTCTTATTCACTGCTCGTTGAATAAATGACATGGCCGCCATTACTCAATATATTGGTCAATTACGGCCACTCATCAGTGTCTCTCGACCGCCGTTTTTAGCGCTTCCAATCACTCTTATTGCACTTGGTGCTGCTGCGTCAGCCGCTCATACTGGATCCATCAGCGTTATTCGGACTGGAGTTGCACTCATCGGGCTGATTGCGTTACATATCTCAGTAAATGCATTAAATGAGGCGGCTGATTATGAGTCGGGAATCGATAAACGTACAGACGCCACACCCTTCTCAGGGGGAAGTAAAACACTTCCAACGAGCGATATCGACACAACGACCGTCTATCGATTTGGATATCTTACCGCGGCTATCGGTGGGATCATTGGGATATGGTTTCTGCTGGTTATTGGACCGATACTGATTCCGATTTATGTAATAGGTGCTATCAGCGTTCTTGCATACACAGAGTACCTGACGAAATTCGGACTTGGCGAGATTGCTGCTGGGCTCGGACTCGGTGGACTTCCTGTCATTGGAGCAGCACTCATCCAGTCAGGAGAAATCTCATCCGTTGAATTGTTTGCTGCAGTGCCGGCGTTTATTTTAACATTCAATCTGCTTTTGCTCAATGAATTTCCTGATGTAGTACCTGATCAATACGGTGGTCGGGCAAATCTCATCCATCGCTTTGGACACGCGTGGAGTGGTCGTCTCTATGCAGTCACAACAGTATCCGTTCCAGTGATTATCGCTTTTGGTGTCATGTCAAATATATTCCCACGCACAGCCTTAGTTGCGCTTCTTGGGGCTGTCGCTGCATTCCGCCCCGTAATGTGGTCGGTACAGACGCCTGAGGAGCGTCCCCCAACGGTCGTGCTTCGCAACAATGTTATATTCATCTTATCTACGAATATCCTTCTCGCCACTGGATTAATACTGCCAATTGTCTAGCTGTATATCGTCTAAGCGACTGTCTCGCGCGCTTTCAGTAATTCAGTGTCAAAATAATAGTGAACTGCCTGTGGATTATATCAAAAAGCCAACCGAAATTGAGCAGAGTAAATCGAAGAAGCTCATACTGGTTCACTCACTGACCCCACACCCCTCAGCGTATTCGACTGTCTCAATCGATTGGATTGGTGTCTCACCGCAGACAGGACATGTGGGATCCGACTGATATGATATGTGCTCGAAACTTGCCTCTAATGCATCATAAAACCCTAATTTACCGGTAAGCGGATCACCGGTATCGAGAATAATCTTGATTACCTCTGTTGCCTGCAGGCATCCGACTGTTCCAGGAAGAACCCCCAAAACACCGGTTGCTGCACAATCAGGAACCGTACCTGGTTCAGGCGCCTCTGGGAATAGGCATCGATAGCAGGGTCCATCAGGGACGAGCGTTGTCACCTGTCCTTCAAATTTATAGATTGCCCCATGTGCGATTGGTATTCCCTGAAGTCGACAAAAATCGTTCAACAAATATCGCGTCGGAAAATTATCTGAGGCATCAACGACAATATCATAGCCGGGAACAATGTCTCGAATGGACTGTTTATCAATTCGAGTCTGATACGTCATGACTGTGCTATCAGGATTGAGATTGGTAATAAATTGAGCTGCGCTTTCAACCTTTGAATTACCCACATCCTCATCGCGGTGAACGACCTGACGCTGAAGGTTACTTCGTTCGACAACATCATCATCGACGATTCCAATGGTACCAACACCAGCAGCTGCGAGATACTGAATAACTGGCGAGCCTAATCCGCCGGCTCCGACGATAAGAACATCTGCATTTAGTAACCGCGCCTGTCCGTCCGGTCCGACCTCATCCATGATTATGTGTCGTGAGTATCGATCAAGCTGTGTCGAATCGAGCGAAAGACCACCTGCTGCCTCCGTATCTTCATCTGAACTCGATGGTGATTCAGCCCCATCATTTGGTCGAGGTGCTGACGGCGGTAACATACATAATTGTATGAGTCAATCAACAAAAAACCAGAGCGTCAGTGTAAGAATAAGATTGTCTTCGTGTGTGTTACTTTCCGCGTCGACTATCGGATCCGGCACTGGGGCGAGTGTGCTCAGCACCTTTACCACGGTTTTGCAGTCCCCGGTTTGACCGACCGGCGTTCGTTAATCCTCTGAAAGCGCGACCTCGGTGGGTATCATCGCAGATCCAGTTTAGATCGTCGTCGTTCTCAATCGCTGGATGCTCAGGATCGATGAGAATAATCTCGTGCCATTTTTGTGATCCATCCTCACCAACCCAGTATGATGCTAGTGTCCGAAGGTTTGGATATTTCCGTGCCGCACGCTCTTCAGCGATGCGCTGAATACTCGTTCGTCGACCCAGTCGATTAACTCCCTGTCGTTTACTTCGTCGACCGCCGGTGAATCGTTTCTTCCGTGCGCCACCCTTTCGAACAGCAACACGCGTAACGATGACACCTTGTTTGGCCTTATATCCAAGTTCGCGTGCTTTGTCAAGTCTGGTCGGACGGTCAATGCGGACGATTGCACCTTGGTCTCGCCATTCCTGCTTTCGCTGCCATTGCAACTCGGCGAGCTTACCATCGCCGGGTTGTTTCCATGCCTCTTTAATATGCGAGTAAAAACTTCGTGCCATGTATTTTCACCACGGGCGCTTGCGATTCGGGGACGTCAATGACGCATTCCCACATATCATCCCGAGTACTCGGGTGCCCGCTGGTGTCCCGTCTGACCGGCGAGCTATCATAGCTACCAAACGTCTGTGTTTAATTACTTCGATATTGGGTTCGCCACCCTCAATCAGCTGAACACGAGCTATCCACGGACGCGATTATGGATTCCCCACTGGCGTGTGATTCTGATTTTTCTGACATAGAGCAGGTGTATGAAAAGTCGCCCGACGAGTCATATTACTTATATGCATAGAAATAACTCACTCATATTTCTGAGTGGTACCATCGGTAATAATGTATTAATCGCTATCTAACATGTTGCATATATTGAAACCACATTTATCAACAATTAAGATAAAACGTAAGTATTTTTATTCACGAATCGCTCCCCATTATACAATGTCTCAGGACCCACAAGCATCTCGACGGAGATTTCTCGAGATGATCGCTGGCGGGTTGACAACCGCTACAGCTGGGTGCGCTGCGTCTGGTGATACTGCATTAACGGGTGATGCGCAAAATACCCCGTCTGCTGCATCAACATCGACATCAATCACATCAGATGCGACCACGCCGACGACTTCACCGACGATTGCAATCCTTGCAGCTGGCAGTCTCCAATACGCAATTGAGAATGGGCTGAGATCATCACTTGAGGTTCCTGTCCACGTTGAGTCACACGGGTCTGCGACAGTTGCCCGGCTTATTGCTGATGGACAACGAGACCCAGATATTGTCACCGTGGCTGATACCGCACTCTTTGAGCAACCTCTGTCTCCCAAGTGGTATTCTGTATTCACAAGCAACGCAATTGTTCTTGCCTACAATCCTGAGACAGCAGGTGGTCGTCGCCTTGCAACGACAGATGCGTGGTATAAATCATTATTAAACGAGACTGTGAGATTTGGTCGCACAGACCCAGATCAAGACCCTCTCGGGTACCGAACGCTATTTATGCTGGAACTCGCCTCGCGATATTATGATGATGTATCACAGCTCATGCCGGCATTCAAGAATCGAAACAATATCTACCCAGAAACCGGACTAGTTAGCCGATTTGAGACAGGATCAATTGACGCTGCAGTCACATACAGAAATATGGCGATAGAGCGTGATTACGCATATATTGATCTACCAGATCAAATCAATTTGAGCAATCCTCGATACGTTGATTCATGGTATTCGACTGTCTCGTACACACTCCCGAGTGGGCAAACGATCGAGGGTAATATTATCAACTATGGGTCAACAATCAGACACATGAGCAAAGCCGCAATAGCGGTTTTCAATGTCCACACGACCGGACAGTATCTTACTGACGCTGGGTTCATCCAGCGTAATCAGTTCCCACAGCATGTGGGCGATGTTCCCACCGCGGTTAAAGAAGTAATGCCGTCCGATACGACATCCACAAAGGATAAATCCCGTATGGAATCATATCCATCTTCGGTTTCGCCGACGGACACTGAAATTGATTCTCTGACAATCCTCCATTGACATGAATGGTCAAGTTATGATGCGAGCATATCCAGACGTTCCTCGGAGTTTATTGCTAAATTCGATTTGTGAGTGCAGTCGCTTGAGAATCATCATGAACTTATACACCGTCGAGAATAACTCATGAGTATTACCATCTGGACCGAGCACAAGTATTTGTGGTTTGACATGATATTACTGTTATTCAGTTATACGAATAAAGAAGGGTACTCAGTAGTGACGTCTGTCTGATATATAAGTCCACAAGCATGTCCTCATCTCAGACAGATACTACTTTCAAGTTGATTTCAATTCACCGTGATTGGTTGAGTATCGTTTTTCTTCTCGGTGGCTTATTGCTCTTTTATTATTCGATCCCAGTTATTTCACTCCTTCTGTCGGTCCGACCAATCACGGTCTTTGCTGAACTCACTGACCCGGCAGTTCAACGGGCAATCATGACATCAGTACTCGGTGCATCACTCAGCACACTTCTTGCAACTGGACTTGGTCTTCCATTGGCATATTGGCTTGCGCGCACAGAGACAGTCTGGCAGCAGGTAGGTCTTGGGTTTGTTGTTTTACCACTTGTTCTTCCCCCCACGGTCAGTGGCGTTGTATTATTAACTGTCATCGGTCCAACGACATCGCTTGGAGACATCGCGGGTGCTAGTGGGATCAACTTGACCCGGTCACTCGCCGGTGTTGTGCTTGCACAGACGTTTGTCGCGTCACCCTTTGTTGTTGTCACGGCGAAAGCAGCCATTGAACGAGTTGATGAGACACTTGAGTACGCATCTCGTGCACTTGGCAAAAGTCGTCTCCAGACAGCCCGTCATATAACCGTTCCACTCGCAGGTCCAGGTATTCTTGCTGGTGTGACACTTGCATTTGCTCGCGCAATGGGTGAGTTCGGTGCGACGATGATGCTCGCATATTACCCGCGGACTATGCCGGTTCAAATATGGGTATCGTTTGTCGCTGCCGGAATTGAGCGGGCATATCCGGTTGCGATTATTCTTCTTGCTGTTGCTTTGGTTTCACTCATTGTTTTGCATACCGTTGCGCACAATCCATGGACATGACCCTCACACTGACTGATGTCACGACGACGTATGAGAATTTCACGCTCGGACCACTTTCGTTTGCAATCGATAATGAGGTTCTTGCGGTCCTTGGTCCATCCGGGAGTGGAAAAACAACTATCCTTTCATCAGTCGCTGGGATCGTTCAACCAGATGCTGGCTCAATCCGGCTCAATGGACGTTCACTGGTCGATTGCCCAATTGAGCGTCGGGATGTTGGCGTTGTGTTCCAGGATGGAGCGTTGTTTCCACATATGACAGCGTATGAAAATATTGCCTATGCGGCTCCCACGACTGAGCATATCGACAGATATACCAGGCTGTTGGATATTGATCACATTCTTGACCGAAAGCCAGGAGCGCTGTCTGGTGGTGAGCGCCAGCGTGTTGCGCTTGCCCGAACACTCGCTGCTGATCCAGCTGTATTGCTTCTTGATGAACCGCTCTCAAGTCTTGATGCGCCAATTCGTCGCCGACTTCGAGGTGATCTCCGGACGTTATTCCAGACACTCGATATTCCGGTCATATACGTCACCCATGATCAACGAACAGCAACTGCACTTGGTGACCGTCTTGCAATTGTCAAAGCAGGGATGATCGAACAGATTGGAACCCCACAGGTAATTCGCGATGCCCCCACCACTGCATTCGTTGCCCAGTTTACCGGAAATGAGAATCTGTTCGATGTCACCGTAACTGATCATAATGAGCACGGTGCGATTATCAACACCGGTGAGCAGACACTTCAGACTACAGTCACTTGGACGGGCGATAATTACGTTACTGCCTCTGTTCACCCCGCCCGCATACAGGTTGGTCCGCAATCAATGCGTGACCTCCAAAGTCAGTGTCATTCATTCATTGGGACGATTATTCAACAATTGACTGAAGGATCGATGACTCGAGTGACTGTTGCTATCCAGACAGCAGATATTACGCTGACGGCGACTGTCCATCCGCCAATGACACATCGACTATCACTTGTGCCGGATGAGACGATCGAAGTTACGTTTCCTCTGACTGCAATCCACCTTTTTCAACAGGATTGATTACGATAGTATGCACTACTCATACGAGTGAATTAATCGGGCACAGATTCTTATCCGCGGTGACTCAGTGATTCTGAAAAGAGTCAACTTATCCATACAATACAGCTGATATCAGTACTCTAATTACCGTTTGATCGGATCTGAATAAAGGGCAAACCCCCACATTCGGTGATAGTGGCATGAGTTGAGGCTGACTTTCTGAACGCATATGATTCTCAGATTTCTTGCTTGGGGTGATTTCTACTCGCTGAACAGCGTAGTATTATCTCCTTCGGTATTTTCAATAATCTCAGTTCTGACACTCTTCATAGTGGGTGGCGTACCTTCGTTTAAGATGTCCATCGACCGAGACACCTTCGAGAACACAACTGAGGACGAACTCAAAGACCTATCGGTCCCGAATCAGGTATCGGGTTTCTCGCTGCTCACGACGATCGTCCGTTCAAGACGCGAGATTGCCTCTCAAGTCGGCCTCGACGAGGGCGCGGTCAGCACTGCGCTCTCGCGACTGAAGGACCGTGGCTTGGTCGAACACAGGGCAACCTACTAGACCGTAACTGATGACACCCAGTGACTTGACGGGTATAGTGGCTACGAACGGGCGACCGCTCTGTTCAACGAGCAACTCGGTGACGAAGATAAGCAGTCGTGGCGCGAAGACGCACCCAGCGAACATTCGAGCGTGGAGAACGAGCAGTGACTGACGAGACCGCAACCCCGATTTTGAGCGGGGCGACATAGTTCACGGTGACGACCCGTTTCAAAGGGAGGACGATGCCTGACCGTGGCTCATTCTCTTGAATCACGAAGGTCGTCCGTCCCGCGGCGAGCAGTATATTAAGTTGACGTTAACGACGAAATCCTGGATGGACGACCTCATCGATATTCCCGAAGAGAGATGGCTGCGTGGTGGGACGCCCGACGAGAGTCGAATCGTCCCTTGGGGCGTCCAATCGATCGACCACGAGATATCGACCTCTGGCGAGGTCGCCTTGACAGCAATCTCGTCAACGAGGCGGTTGCTGGGCTCGTCGAAGAGCTACATTAGCGGAGGTCCGTTGAAATCTCGTTGATTCGACTCTTTTCTACCGAAACCGCCGTTAGGTAGGGATACGTATCTGAAGGCTGGTCGAAGCGAATTTTACAGTGGCACCTCATCAGTAGCGATCATCCGGGCAAGTCGTGCCACGTACTCGATGTGGGCCTCCCAGTCGCTGCTATCCTCGCCGTGTTCGAGCGCATCGGCGTACAGACCCTCCCACACGGTCGCCAACATGAACGCGCTGAAGCTGCGGTAGAAGCGATCGTTGTCGTACTCGAGTCCAGTAGTACGCTCCCACTGGGAGACCAGATCGTGGCGACCTACGCTTCCCGGCTCGCTTGTGAACGACCAGAACCCGCGTTGGTCTCGCTTGCGTAGCTCGGCTATCACTGCATCTGAATGCCGGTCGGCAAACTCGTCTATCGATGGTGAGGGGTCGGTCGCCGCACACCAGTAGAACAGCAAATTCCCCAGCTCTGTTCGTGGATCTCGTATCACCGCCGTTTCCCAATCAACGACCGCACCTACCCGGGGGTCATCCGGCCACGTCCAGAAGACGTTGTCTGGTTTGTAGTCACCGTGAACGAGGGCAGTCGCTGAGCGCTCTGGCGTGTTCTGTTCTAACCAGTCGGCGACCCACCACAGTGATTCACAGTCGTGTTCGGTGGCGTTCGTCGCGTCCTCCAGCTGGGCGAGTGTCTGAGCGACCTGTTCTGTGGGACGAACGCGTTCACAGATATCGTCGAACTGGTCGACATCGACAGTGTGAAGATGTGTAAGCGTATCAACGAGCAGCGTTCCGAGCCGTTCGCGTGCTCGTGGAGTTTGTTGACCGGGCGGAAGTGACTCCCCCTAGTGAATTCCAGCACCTTCGACGAACTCGATCACTGAGAAGGGCGTGCCGAGGACTGACTCATCCGCACAGAAGTGGATCGCGTTCGGAGCGGGGACATCGGTCGACTCAAGCCGCTCCATGACTTTGAATTCGGTCGCCGCGTCGATGAACCCCGAATCAGTACGGGCGCTGGTGGGCTGTCGCACCACGTACTCGTTGGGATTCTCCGGAGTTCCGATGCGGATAATCCGATTGAGACCTACGTTGAGGATTTCAGTCTCGACGACGTGTACGTCAAAGTGCGTAGAGAGGTATGACTGAAAATGTTCCATGTCGATATTCGTCTCGGTGTCGCTCAGGGTCATCGGTTGTTCACGTGGCTAAATAAGAACGTGTGGCGCCAATTAACTGCTTCATGACTGATCGAGGGGGCGTGTGAGATACAGAGGATATATTGAGCAGTTAGACGAATTCTTGAGTGTGTCGTGGTCACCCTCTCGTAGTGGTTGCGACTCGCGACTCTCGATATGCTGTCTTCTGACGGATCGCACGACAGCCACACGCTGAGTAGTCAGTATATGACTCGACGCCGCTGTACGATCGAACCGCGCTCGCCGGATTAGAATCGGACGTTCGAGTTGTGTCGGGACTCTGGTTCACGCACCCTAATCACAGCTCAGTTGAGAGGTTCGTCTGCGAGCTTCCGATGACCTACTTCAGACTCGAAGCCCACGACTGCTACGGGGGTTCGACAGGCTACGAGATGGATACCCTCTTTCGCATGTTCTTGCTGAAAGAACTCCACGGAGCACGAAACAGCACTCGTTGAATACCTCGATAGCCACCCGGCACTCTGTGAGCGCTTAGAGTTGGGGACAGTCCCCAACCAGTCGACACTCTGGCGTAGCTGGAATAACCGTCTCACACAAGACCTGCGTGAGACGGTCTGGAAAGCGGCTCGAACGATTCTCGTCAAAGCGGAGAATGCAGGTGTCGCTGTCCCGCGCGAGCCAGAACGAAGCCTCCCGCCTCGAAGCAACAACGCAGACGAATCAGATCCAGACAGTCAGGCTATCCTCAACAACGCTGTGACGATTACTGAGCACGTCAGTCGAACTGTCTTCCCAGCGTTCAGCGTTCTCGTTAGATTGTGGAGACGGTTGTGAGATTCACGAGAACGCTTACTGGGGCTTACAGACCTACCTGGGACTACGTGAGAATCTAGCCGCCAACGAGGGTGCTCGCAGTTTCACTCACGAGTCAACACGAGAGCGGACACCTCTCGGGCACGCTCATCGCGACCACATCCGAGACCTCTTTATCAAAGAGATTCGGGAGATGTACCGATAGGCGGTGAGTCGACTGCTGGACCGGGTCGCAGAGACAGAACAGTTCTTCGGGGCCGGAATCGTGACCATAGATATTACCGAGTCCAACCCGTTCACTGGCAATCGACCGGTCATGAAGACGGGATTATTGGGACGAAGGAGAAAGCCGACGAGTATGCTTCCCAGTGGGCAACGGTTCAGCTGGTCGGGAATGCCGTCCCAATCGTCTTAGATGCGCGTCCAGTCCGGGAAGGGGACAACACGACGGAGACCGTCGAGGACCTCTTGGACTCGGCAGAGAACCTCTCGTTCACGTCAATAATGTGCTGATGGATCGGGAGTTCGATAGTCAACACATCCTGGAGATGCTAAGCCAGCGTGACCTCTCCTACGTCGTGCCCAAGCGAATGCAGACGAGTGAGAAAGACCAGGCGAAACGGCTCCTCAAGAAGGGGACGAACCGACGAGACTGATCGAAAACTGCATCTCGGCAACGATGAGCGGGACTCAACGAAATTAATTACCGGCAGAAAGAGAACTCCAAACACGACGATCACTGGTAGTATTCGGTGTTCATGACGAATCGAAAGAGTGGGCTTCTTACAGGTCTGCTGTACCGGATGTAGTCACATCTTCCAGATAGTGGAGTTTGATATCGCGACATACAGTTTATATACAGCAATTAATTATGTTTAGATCTCTTTGTTAGCAGTTTGTGAGCGGATTTTTCAATAATTATGATATGTTATCAACTGACTCAAACTGCCCTGCGGCAATCGAGTTAGCGATACGGACAGCATCTGATTCAGCGTCAATCCTATCGGTCGCATTTGGATATTTGCGTTCAAAATACGTTAATAAGTTTGAAATATCACGACAAAGACGTTCGTGAGCGTTTTCATGATCTGTTGAGACAGCCTGTGGCCAATCAAAGACTGTCACTCCATTTTCACTCACCGCAACATTATACTCACTCATATCGGCATGGACGTATCCATTGTCGTACGCACGCTGCATTTCCGTGAGGATCAACTCAAGTACACCAATAGCCTGCTGTTGTGGCAATTGCGCGCGATTAAGCTCAACTGCCTCAAACTTACTCATCACAATTCCATGACGATTCTGATCAATCGGTTGTGGGACCGAGACATCGGGATACAGCGCCTCAAGCGCTTCATACTCGCGTTCGGCTGCTTTTCGAGCAGTATAAAGCCACGAGACGTGATCATTCTCGGCTGTATAATCACGCTCGCGCATTACCTCACGAAAGTTAGTATATCCTTCTCTGTGGAATTTTAATGCAAGTGGTTTATACGATTTTACTTCTAGAACATCACTCTCTTTTCCGACCCCAAGCGGTGCACCAACTCCATCAACTGTCTCACGCTTACTGAATGTGCGAAGAGCAAGGGCATCATATCCCTCAGCCGTGAGTGTGTATCCTTCATATTGAATTGTTTTTCGCTCAATTAATTCCCGAGTCGCACATCGATCAAGACGGTAATTAACCTCCTCAGGTGAAAGTCCTGATAGCTGTGGCAACTTTCCGCGATTAACCCACTCAGAGAACCGCATTCCCTGCTCGACACCTGAAAGTAAATAGAAATCCTCAGGCTCTAATTCGGTCATCACGCCGGCGACATTCCGCACCATAGTTATTTGATGGCAGCAACGCCTAAAAATATCGTGAGTTCGACCGTTTGAATCTAATACACTGTATATCGCTATATCAAATGACAAACCGGACAGGTGAGTCTCCTGCCAGTGTGCAATGATCCGCCTGTTCATATGATATTGTACAGGCGGTCAAGGCGACTGCCTCGGGGCTTGACCCCGGGGTGGATTCACCTCAACGTAGGCGTTGAACTCGTTGTAATCATCACCCGCCTCTGCGAGCCCGCGGTCACGAAATCGGCTGAGAGCGCGGTCAGCCGTGTTGCGATAGTTGTCGCTCCCGTGGATAATCTCAGAGACAGTTCGTGGCTGATCGAAATAGTACAGCGCCTCAGGAGCCTTGCTGGTCAGTCGTTCAGAGAAGTCGATGTAGGGGCGCCGTCGGACGAGGTCATGGCAGAGTTCAAGGGCACGAGCATCCAATGGGACGACTCGTTTGCGGCGACTGTCGTGAGTTCAAAGATTACCGCGGTTAGTCGTGGCGAGGACCTCAACTTCGAAGCGACAGAGCACGACGCAATGCAGTACGAAACTTGCATATCACGAAGCTTCGGGTGATGTTATACTCGGTAATCACGGAAGCCGTTTTATCATTTTAGTGAAAAATATATTCATTCGCGGACAGTGATAGTTAATATAAGAGTGATCGATGTCGTATAAACTTTCGACTCCACCGGCGAACCTTCCGATGGAAGTCGTCAACACCCTCAACGAGCCGTCTCCAGATGTATCGTCTTGGTTTACAGCGACGGGCGGTCTTGGTCAGCACCGCTGATGGTGAACGTAACGCGATTGATTGATCACATACACATGCAGAGACTCGCCTCGACCGACAGACCCAGTACAGAATTGACGACTGGACTCAGTCGATCGGTTATCAATCAGAGACTGATTCAGATCAACGAAACAGCTAGCGTCGAAACTGAATACACTGACGGGACCTTCTCTCCAACATAACTACTATGCGACATTTTGGAGTTAAGTTACCGATGGCAGTTGTTGGTGCGCTTCTCGTGGGGTTTTACCTCATAGCTGTCGTCGCAGCGATGGTAGCGTTTGGCGAGAGTATCCTCCCGGTTGCCATTGTTGGTAGCATCCTCCTAATCGGAGTCCAGTATAAAATCGGTAAGTGGGCCGCGTTACGGAGCGTCGGAGCCGAAGACTTGCCCGAGACCCAGTACTCGCAGATACACCAATTCGTTGAACGCATCTGTGAGAAAAAGGACATGAAGAAGCCGTCGTTAAAGATCGCTGACATGGGTGTGCCGAATGCGTTCGCAGTCGGTCGCCGTGGTAACGGGACTGTCGTCATCTCCCGAGAACTCATCCAGTTGCTTGATCGCAGCGAGCTTGAAGACGTCGTCGCCCATGAACTCGCACACATCGACAATCGCGATGTGATTACGATGCAACTCGGTCAAGGGATTGCATCCATCATCGCTATCGTTGCGCAGTATATCGTGTTGTTCACTGGTGAGAACGATCTCACGGATTTCTTCCTCGCGATTATCGTCGGGAACATCGTCCAGTTCTTCGTGATAATATTCGTGCTCGCAATCTCCCGATACCACGAATACGTTGCCGACGCCGATGCCGAAGATGTCATCGGGCAGGGTGAACCACTTGCTCGCGCGCTTGAGAAGATTCATCAGGGCAACCAGCAGACACAACAGTTGGCTGGGCGTGCCCAGCACGACCGTGGGTCGGCTAATCGCCGGAACCGCGGGCGGAGGAGTCAGCGCCCTCGCGACGCAGATGTTGATCAGCAGGTGAGTGCACTCTGCATCTCCAGTTCTGATCGTGGGTTCCTCCAGCAGATCGTTTCCACCCACCCTCCGATGGAAAAGCGCATCCAGCGACTCCGATCATAGATGCCTGGAGTCCGCGAACTCCTTGCAGTCGTTCTCGGCATCCTGCTTGGCGTTGTGTTGATTACCGTACCACAGACAGCACTCCGACTGTCCGTGTTCGTTGGTCCGAACCGTCGACGCCGTGGTGATTACGGTACAGACAATCATGATTTGCTCTCTGACCAGTGGACACTACTTATTCGTGGACTCGGTGTCGTATGTCTCGCTATCGCGCTCTTTATTACGTATCAAACATATGCCTGACTGGTTCGTCAACATAACGCATCAATAGCTTCGAAAAAAGTCATTGATACGGGATACTGCGGTAGTGAATATGACGGCAACCCCGGAGTCTCGCCGGATGATCCTCAGATAAATAACAAGTTGTTCGTATACTTATGCCCGGCGCACGATTCGATACCGCTGTGCAATCGAACATCGTTTGATGATCTGGAATCGGACGTTCGCATCGTCTTCGTAACGTGATTTAAACACGATAATCACACGTTCGTTGGATAGTTCGTCTGCTCGCTCCTGTTGATCCATCTAATATTCAACGCTGCGGATCGCTACGTTGGACTTACACGATATGGGATGGACGCCCTCTTTCTGGTGTTCGCACTGAGGGAACCGCGCGGATGAGGGCATGAAATAGTCTTCAGCGACTAGCCAAAGGACCGTCCTAGATTCTATAACTGGGTTTCGAGGCGATTTCGGAGCAGCAAATAGTATGATTAAACTGATGTGAGTAGTTTTGTGTTGATCTCCGAGAGACAGCTACTCGATCACCAAACTCCAGAATGCAGATCCCTCAGTCCCGCGTGAGCCGTCTCAGAAGATCCGGGACTACGAGACTGTGTCTGATGAGTAAGAATCGGACGATCAGACCATATTGAAAAAGCACAGACAGTTGACGCGTTCACGGTGCGTGCTGGCGATGAGGATGCCCGGCTCGTCGCTTATGTAGTCTCCCGGTCCATGGAAGCGTTCGTAACTGCTAGAGTTCATTTCGAACGAGTATTCAAGCCTCCGGCTCAATTGGTGAGACATCGAACTGTTTTCTGAACTGCTGGACTGCTTCGTCGGATCCGACAAGCACGATTCGCTCTTCCCCCGTGAACCGTCGCTGGGGGTCAACCGTACTAGTCAATCCGGAATCGTCTTCGACGGCGATGACACGACAGCCGGCCCTCTCGTATATGTCCGACTCCGCGAGCGTCGACCCAGCCAGGGGGTCTGCCGGCACGCGGAGCAGTCGAATCTGGCTCGCGGGAGCAAGGATATCTTCATCGTGGAGTTCGCTGACCACCATCCAGGCGCTCACTCGGGGGACTGGGAGGACGTAGTCCGCACCGGCGCTCCGTGCTTTTCGCGTTGCATTAATATCGCTCACACGTGCGAGGATCTCTATGTTTGAGTTCAATGAGCGTGCCAACACCGTTGTCAGGAGCGACGCGGAGTCATCCGGAAGACCGACGATGATTGCACCCGCAGCCCCAATGTCGGCTGCCTGCAGGTTTTCATCCGAATCTGCATCGCCAACGATGTCGACACCGTCGTGATCCTCGATGTCGATCGTCGTGACATCAAGTCCCTCTTGGGCGATAACCCCCCGTGCGGCTTGCCCGACCTCGCCCTGACCGGCAATGATAATACGCTCGTGTCGCCGAAACGTGCGGTATGGGTATGGCTGCGTGAACTCACCGAACGCCTCAAGTTCATCGTGAGCGCCTGAAACGAGTAACACCGTGTTCGAACGAATAACCGCGTCCGGGTCGGGCGGAAGTTGCAACTCGCCGTCGATCCATGCGCCGATAATATTGGCACCCGTCTGCTCTCTGATCTGTGAGTTGCGGATCCGCATCCCAACTAATCGGTTTCCCGGCTGAATCGGGATCTCCGTAATTTCCATTTCGCCCCCAGTTCGATTGTGTCCGTCAGCTCAGAACTGAACGAGGAAACTGCCTTCTCGGCGAGCCGACGCCCGAGCACTCCGTGTGGGGACAACACAGTATCTGCGCCTGCATCAAGCAGAGCGCTCCGCATGTCGCTATCGTCGGTGAGGGTGATGGTCTCAATATTCGGATCGATTGACCGAACCGTCAGAATAGTGTTGACGTTCGCATCCCCGGCGTCCGTTATGACCGCTCGTGCAGCATCGATACTGGCTCGCTTGAACGCATCCCGGTCCTGCGGAGAGCCATGAATAACCGAATATCCGGCGTCGGAGAGATCCTTGGCGTTTTCTTCATTCGATGCAATCAGGATGTATTCGATCCCAAGTTCTTCAAGCTCGTCAAGAAGAACGACAGAGTCTCGTCGGTATTCACAGATAATAATATGGTCCGTTTTCGGTGTTAATCGATCATCTAAGTTGACCTCTGCGCCGGTGAACAGCGGGATGATAATCAGACGGAGGGTAAAAAATCCGATGCCGATACCAGAGATCTGCGTAAGTGATACGAGCAGATACATTAACGGATGGCTCCAAAGGTCCGAATCCTGTCCGTACCCGGTCGTCGTCATCGTCTGGACGACGAATTCGAACGAGGCAAAGATAGACTGATTGACGCCTTCCAGGCGTGCCAGCGCAATATTGTAGATCACAGCATACAGAAGGACGAGCAGTACGAGACCAACGAGATAATAGATAATGAGTCGATTTCGCCGGGAGAACTCGATCTCCGGGAACCGCTGTGAGAAAGCTCCCATACTGAATTGTGTGCGTGTGTGTACCTACTGAGTGTATGAAAAGGTCCCCGATGACCAGTTGTCTGAGGTGTGAACGTGTCGTCGTCGAAATGATGTCCCATGACGTGGTTCTGTCCGGTCTCTCTGTTGTAGCTTGTGAACTCACCGGGGTCACATCAATATCAAAGCCATGGGAAAGTCGCTTTGTAGCTTGTACACTACTGCTTGTATTCTATTCGTCAGCCGACCAATTCGGCACTACACAATGGACGCGGACACAGATACTGCCATTCGCAACGACAGAATAACTTAGAATCTGAAACCACAATGAGTGTATATCACTGTACGAGGCGACGACCTCGGGGCTTGACCCCGGAGAGGTTCACCTGGCCTGTAGTGTGTGATTCCGACTGAACCAACAGACAACCACCGTTTCAGATGACTCTCCAACCAGCCACCATCCTCAGATAACCCACTGCGCATGATGGTGAGACCGTTGCTCTCAGCACCGTTGGGGGTCAAATAAGTTCTTAGACGCTAGTATCCGTATCATATTCATGTCCCGTTCTTATCTCATAATCTGGTCTGAGAGCAACTCAGCACGTTGATCGATATCTCTCGAACAATATGTCGCATATGATCGCCGATCGCCCTGATGTATATGACCGTAGCATACTATCGCATATGTATGGATGTGATCAATCCTGCAACCAACGAGCAGATCGACCGGTATGAACCCGACACAAGTGATGATGTAGAAGCAATATTGAGTCGGGCACAGACAACATTTCAGACGTGGCGTGATCGTTCACTTCGTGATCGTGAGCAACTTCTTGCAACTGCAGGTGATATTCTTGCGGATCGTATCGAAGAGTACGCCCAATTAATGACAACAGAAATGGGCAAGCCAATCACACAGGCTCGCGCTGAGATTGAAAAATGTGCACGGGTGTGCGAGTATTATGCAACTCACGCGAGTGCACATCTCCAATCGGATGGTCATCCAAGCCCCCCTGGCAGCTCTGTGCAAACCGTCTATGAACCACTTGGTCCTGTTCTTGCAGTTATGCCTTGGAATTTCCCCTTCTGGCAGGTGTTTCGGTTCGCGGCACCGTACCTGACCGCCGGTAATGTCGGAGTATTAAAACATGCTGAAAATGTCCCTGGCTGCGCGGAGGCAATTGCTGAGGTATTTGACAACGCCGGATATCCCGATGGTGTTTTTGAAACGCTCCTCATTGAGGTAGATCAAGTCAGTGACGTGATTGCAGATGACCGCATCCAAGCAGTGACTCTCACCGGTAGTGGTCCAGCTGGGCGTGCCGTTGCATCAACAGCCGGTGAGAATCTTAAAAAGACCGTTCTTGAACTCGGCGGAAGCGATCCGTTTGTCGTGCTTGATGATGCGGACATTAGTGCTGCGGCTGAGGCAGGTGCGTGGGCTCGCACGCTCAATAACGGACAATCGTGTATTGCTGCCAAACGATTTATTATTCATTCAGATATCTATGATACGTTTCTTGACCGACTACGTGATGAAATGACATCATATACAATTGGTGACCCACTCGATGACACGACAGATGTCGGTCCACAGGCCCGAAATGACCTGTGTGCAAATCTTCATTCACAAGTTGAACGCTCTGTTGAAGCAGGAGCAACAGTCGAGATTGGTGGTGAGCCACTTGATCGTGACGGGGCGTATTATCCACCAACAATTCTCACTGATATTCCAGAATCATCTCCAGCCGCAACTGAAGAACTATTCGGTCCTGTTGCTGCAGTGTTTGAGGTTGAAGATGAAAATGAAGCGATTAAAACCGCAAATGACACCGAATTTGGTCTCGGCGCAAGCGTTTGGACGGCTGATAGAGACCGCGGACGGACGGTCGGTCAGCGTATTGATGCTGGGTGTGTGTATATCAACCAACTTGTGAAGTCTGATCCTCGCATTCCATTCGGCGGGATTGGAAAATCCGGATACGGTCGTGAACTTGCGAAGGCTGGGATTACAGAATTTACTAATCGAAAAACGCTGTGGGTCGAGTAATTTCTATCAGTTACACATGGTTCTTCATGAAGACGTTAGTCAATCGTTGCATCTAAATGAAAGTTGACGCTGTGTTTACTTCGGGTGATACTCGCCTCTGAGGAGTGGGTCGATATACACTCAGTTGTGTATACATACCTCACTTCGAAGTGGCTTTACTACCATAGATAATACCAATTGTATGCTTGTTGGCGCACATGAGTCCATTGCTGGTGGAGTTGCGAATGCCGTTGAGAGACAGCTTGAAAACGGTGGTAATTGTGGACAGATATTCACTCATTCTCCACAAGTCTGGCAGGATCCATCAATTGACGAGGCAGATGCGGAGGCATTTCGTGATCGCTCTCAGACCCATGATATCGGTCCATGGGTCATCCATTCATCGTATCTCGTAAATCTTTGTACGCCAAAAGATGATCTTCGGGCAAAGTCAATCGATTCGATGCAACAGGAGATTGATGCTGCGGCGCAGCTATCAATTCCATATGTGAATGTGCATCTTGGTGCACATACCGGAGCAGGCGAACAACAGGGGCTTGATAATGCAGTCTCTGCACTCGATGAGTTGACTATCCCAGATAGTGTGACAGTCTTACTTGAGTCTGATGCTGGCTCAGGAACAAAACTTGGTGATAAATTCGACCATCTTTCATACGTGCTTGAAGAAAGCACTCACGAACTTGAGGTGTGTCTTGACACCGCTCACCTCTTTGCGGCTGGATATGATCTTTCAACCCCAGCCGCTGTCCATGCAACGATGACAGAGTTCGACACAACCGTTGGAGTAGATAAGCTTGCATGTATCCATCTAAACGATTCGAAACATGCCTGTGGGACGAACAAGGACGAACACGCACATATCGGTAAGGGTAAAATTGGCGAATCTGGGATGGAAGCATTCATCAATCATCCTGCGGTTGACCCAGTCCCGCTCGTATTGGAGACTCCAAACGAGAATAATAGAGGATTCGAATGGAATATTAATCGCGTTCGCGACCTTGCGGATAATCCCGCCTAATCATCCGTGCGAGAATTTTCGCCTGAGTATCTTACACACACCCGCCGTGGATTGTGGGCTGACTCACGTGCTGCATTGACACCGCTCTCACTTGAGGATAGAACTCGCATTCTTGATGTTGGGACAGGAACGGGTGAGTTTGCACAGGTTCTTGAAACAGAATCACCTGGTGAGATTATTTGTCTTGATATCGACCCCGAATTACTCACTATTGCACGTTCGAATGCTGGTCTCACGCCGATTATTGGTGACGCAACGCAACTTCCACTCAAGTCTGATGTTGTCGATCTTGTGACGTGTCAGGCGCTATTGAGTAACCTCCCGAATCCGGTCACTATACTTCGGAGGTTTGCGCGTGTGTCATCTGAGCTTGTTGCGGCGGTTGAGCCGGATAATGCTGCTGTCAGCGTTACATCGACAGTTGAAACAGAAGCTGAGGTAGAACGTCGGGCACGCGAGGCATATATCGCCGGTGTGCGGACTGATATTGCACTTGGTGATCGACTTCCGACAGCATTTGATAAAGCGGGATTAGATGATGTCGTCCGTCGACGGCATTACCACCGCAGAACGACCGAACCGCCCTATGATGATACCGTATTAAAAGCAGCAGCCCGGAAAGCACATGGGACAGCATTACGCGACCACCACACCGAACTCCGTCGAGAGCTGTCACCTGATGCGTACGACACTCTTCGGCGCGATTGGCGTGCAATGGGACGGGCAGTCATCGATCAGATACGTAACGGAACGTATCGCCGTGCGGAAATTATCCCATTTGATGTTGTTGTTGGTCGTGTGTCGTCGCCTCAACAGTAGGTCTCTCGTTGTCTCAATGAATTACCTTACCCTACCCTACCCTACTCAGCCACCTGCGGTGGCTTCCTGTGTCAACGACGGCACTTGCAGGAATTGCATCTCTCGACAAGCAGGGGCATGACCCCGCAGCGGTGCCAGTCTTAGCAGGCGTTGATTCGGTCAGTTTCTGACTAATCCTGACTCATCCTCAACCACTCCCACTCCCACCCCCAGTTCGAGTAACCCAAGACGCTGTATCTCCAATGCAGCGTTCTGGTCAGGATCCACCTCAAACCTGCACGATGTGCACGAGTGCTCGTGCACCCACAACGGCTTCTCCGACTCGACACCACACTGCACACATCTCTTCGTCGTTCCACAGGCGGAGCAAAAGCCACGTGACAGCCGTTCTTCTTGCCGTGGGTTTGAACGCTTGAGGCGTCTCGTACCACGACATCGCCGCGATGTTCCGACTGTTCCCGTTCTGCTGTATCATGCTGTTCACGTTCAGGGCTTCGAGAAACACGGCATCGTATTGATTTATATGAGCGGTGGAGGGCTTCGTGGTACGCGTCGCGCTTGTTCGATAACCGCTCGTACGCTCTTGCTGAGCGTCGTCGCGCCTCCTGACAGTTGTTCGACTCGTGTTCCTTGCAAGACATGGATTGATGACGTGTCTCGATGTGTTCACGATCTTCTTTCTCGTCTATCGGTCGGAACGCTCGCTCGTCTGAGTCGCGAATGAACTTCGTGATGTCGAGGTCGATGCCCACGCTCGGTATTAATCTCGTCTCCAGCGGGTTTTCTGGATGGTCAACGTCATATTCGGCCGTAATGCCGACCGTCCAGTCGCCTGTTTTCTGCTTTTCAGGATGACTTCCATTATGTCAGCACTGTCTGGGGGTGGTTGGTGAAACGTCAAGCGGAACGTGCCGATTCTCAAGAACTCGACGGTAGCACGGTCAGTCCGGTCTGTGTTACCATCCACGTCGAAGCCGGACTGGTTGGACGTAATGCTACAGTACTCTTGCGGGTGAAGTGGGCTGCTGGTGCCGAGAGTGCCACATCTCAGCCCCCGGGACTTCTCTCATCTGTCGTATTCAGACTCTCAGAGTTGGTTGTGCCCCGGAGAGTCCAGAAGAATTCAATAGACCTGGAGTTAGCTTCTATGATATTTTCAAGTAGTCAGACACTGCATCTGCATCGATTTATCAGAGAAACTGACTGTTCAGCTAACTGGTTCCGATTACTGTCTCATTGTTTGTGGCGGGCAGATTGCCATCGCAGGACTGTCGGGAGTCGCTCTGTTCTTGCCTGATTCCGACTGTTGAGGCGCCTGTGGATCAAAATGACCGATTGAAATATCGGGTAGAATGATTTCGGATTGTCGGATTCATTCCGCGGCTAAAGTCGCAGGGATTCTCCTCGAGTTTCTATAATGATTATTCACCCGTGCGTTTAGATAGTATACGTCGGTATGATTGAATAAAGAAATTGCATGATCAAAACTATCGAATCAGATAAATGATAACAGTCGGGAATCATTAGTTCAGTCTAATACGATTCACCGATGGGTGACTCAGAACTCACGGGTGCTCGGTGATTGACTCGGTATAGCCGTACTCGGAATCCCAGTCTGTGCGCAGTTATCGAATGACATCAAGCCCGTGCTGTTTTTCTCGCGGTGCACGACCCCCATCAGACTGCCAGCCGGTCGACTCAGGTTCCGATGTGGACCCGCCTGCGGTATTGCCCTGTGTCGGGGTAAACTCAGAGTCTGAGCCTTCGAGACTACGACGCGACGCATCAGCCTGTTTTTGAGTAGACGGTCCTAATACCTGCGCGGACTGGACACCCGTCATGATAGCCATGACACGAACCTTTCCTTTATACTCCTCTTGAATTCGTGCCCCCCAGATCACGTTTGCACTCGCCTCGAGTCGTTCGGTGATGCTATCGGCAATGCCCTCTGCCTCTTTGAGGGTAAGATCGGGACCACCGGTGATATGAACAAGTCCACCTGAGGCGCCGCGATAATCAACATCCAATAGTGGATGGTTCATCGCGTCGTTAACAACCTCCTGTGTCTTGTTTTTATCTTGTGTCTCACCGACGAGCATGACCGCAACGCCACCTTGGTCCATAATTGTCGACATATCTGCATAGTCGAGATTGATCAATGACGGTTGCGTGATTGTCTCTGAGATTCCTTTTACCGTCTCAGCAATAATCTGATCCATCACTGAAAACGCCTTGCCAATAGGTAAGTTAGGGACGTAATCAAGAAGGCGATTATTATCAAGAACAATAATTGAGTCGGCTTCATTCCGAAGTTTCTCAAGCCCTTCTTCGGCTTTGACCGTTCGTGCGCGCTCAACGTTGAATGGCGTTGAGACCATTCCAACGACGATTGCCCCCTGTTCTTTTGCAATCTTTGAGATAACAGGCGCAGCCCCTGTTCCGGTCCCACCGCCCATTCCAGCGGTGACGAAAACAAGGTCAGCCTCACCAAGGACCTCTTTGATTGTGCCCTGTGCCATTTCTGTGGCGCGTTCACCCATTGATGGGTCGCCACCGGCACCAAGTCCCTGTGTTAGCGACTTTCCAACGAGAATCTTGGTGTTGGCTTCGATCATTTTCAGGTGCTGTTTATCAGTATTAATTGCGACTGTGTCAGCGCCATCAACCCCAATATTGTATAATCGGTTGACTGTGTTATTGCCGGCACCACCAGCACCAACGATCACAATTCGTGGGCTACCAAAGCCTTCAGGATCTCCCCCGGTTTCAGCAGCGACATCACGCTCTTCTTCATCGCGCTGCATCGCTTCCTCAACAATATCCTGCATCGTCTTACACCTTTGCCCACGTATGTTCGCCCGACGACTCGTGATGGTCGTCGTCTTGTTCGTTGATCATTTCACGTACCGCCGAACGAATGGCTTCCGATCGATTCGGGAATTCGCCCGTTTCAACCATTTGTTCGACTTCCTCTATCTGCTGTTTCGGAATTCGTAGTGTCACACGCTCCATAGTTGCATTCCCCCGGTAAGACGGCTCGCGCACTCGATTGAATGCTTTTAGAGACAATTTTAATCGGGTATTGAGCCGATTTCACACTTTGACGTGTGATATGTCATACACCGTCTTACGCAGTCATACACATTAAGTGATAGCATATAAATCTATCGACAAAAGTAAGACAAATTCAATTAAAGTGTTACTTTTTCAAAATGAATCGCTATGAGGTCTCAAGCACATCCGCAGTAGGGGTTCGGCGACCACACCCAGGACAGAACGCCCAGTCCGATTGGATCTCATCGCCACACTCACAGAATGCCCGATGTGTCGTTTTCTCACCACAATTTGGACAGTACGCGTGACCATCTGTGAGCGCTTTTCCGCAACTATTACACTCCGGTGTCTGGTCGTTATCCGATGTCTTACGACTTATTTCAGCGCTAACTGCAGTGTCTGACTCGTTGCTCGTGCTCGCAGTCGTTGCCTCTTGTTTATTAGCGTAAACAGCTCCTGACTCATCATCAAGTACAATGTTTACAGTTACCTTTCGAGCGACGGACGTTCTAGTGTGGTTTTGACCGTCTGCCGAGTGGTGACCGGTATCTGCATTGACATCGTTGTTAACACTTCCATTTCTGCCCTCGCGCTCAGCTGTTTTATGATCAAGATATGTACGGAGTGCTTCGCGCATCACCTCACTTTTTGATCCATCGAACCCTTCGAGTTGTTCGATAAGGTCATCATCGGCACGAAAGGTGATTTTGCTCATTGTTGTCTGATTTCTTTCGAAATGAATTAATACTTCCTTTCTGTCTGACGCATGTCATGCGATTTTTAGTAACTACCGAGTCATGCATTTTATTTCACGTCGGCATATTCAAGTCTACATTTATCAATACAATTGTCGTGGCAGTTACCTTCGACTTATTTGATACCCTCGTCACTGTCAGTCGTCCTACAGATCCTGCTGCCGCGGTCGCATCTGAGCTTCAAGCGCGCGGAGTGACTGTTCCTTCTGACTGGAAAACCGCATACAGGACAATGCACATTGAGACACGGCCTGGTTCAGAAGTCCCATTATCAGCTCACGTCGCTGCGGCGCTTCAATCGCGTAATGTTTCGGCTTCAACAAATCGTATTAGACGCGCTGTGACCGCTGCTTTTGATCCGACTGTTCAAACGCGTCCCAACGCGGTTGCTGCTGTGGAAACCGCAATGGCTCAGGGTCCAGTTGGTATTCTCTCGAACTGTTCAGTAACTCAACTGGTTCATCGAACATTGAACCGCTCGGATATTGATTGCTCATTAGTTGATGCTGTCGTCACGAGCGTTGATTGTGGATGGAGAAAGCCACATCCACATGCGTTTCAAGCGATAGCAAAAGCCCTCGGCGTTGATCCGGTCAATGTTGTTCATATTGGTGACGATCCAGATACCGATGGTGGTATCACTGATGTCGGTGGCGATTTTCATGATGTTACTGAGTGCTCATTTGACCAGATCATCACATCAATTGACAATGATCTCAATGATACTGGTAACAATACAAACTAACGCATGAATGCAGATTCCAACATAGGTAATTGTAAAGCCGGCGCGGCTGGGGAAACGCGCAGATGATTACACTCGGCAGTATTGCAGTTATTACTGCGATTGGTCTCGACACAATTATCCGTGAACCACCTGCATTCGCTCATCCAGTGGCTCTCTTCGGACGGATAATTGATCTGATTGACCAGTCGTACGCCAACCCTACTATAGTTGGGATATTAATTACAGCGACCTTCCCGGTTGGATTCGCAGCTACCACAGCAGCGATTGTGAGTGTAGCACTCGGTGTGAACTCCCGACTCGGCGCGGTCACAGCTGGATGTATTTTATTCACGCTAGTGAGTCTTCGATTACTGCTTACAACTGTTCATGATGTCGTAATAATGAGTACTGTTGATCTCTCAGCCGCTCGTCATGACCTCCGTGCCCTTGCTGGTCGTGAAGCCAGCGAATTAGATGCAGCACATATTCGCTCAGCGGCCGTTGAGAGTGCTGCTGAAAACCTTGCTGATGGATTTATTGGACCATTGCTCGCGTTTACGATGTGTGCACCAGTGTCGATATCGGGTGGTGTTGCTGGTGCGGCATGGGTCAAAGCAATCAATACATTAGATTCAATGCTTGGATATCACTCAAATCCTCTCGGGACTGCTCCGGCGCGGGTTGATGATATCGTCATGTGGGTACCTGCCCGTCTAACAGCAGCGCTATTATCAATTGCTGTCGGGCAGCCATTTCTTCCGTTGCAACAGCAGGTTCGTGCAGACGCAGCACAAACAACATCACCGAATGCTGGATGGCCGATGGCGACAATGGCAGCGCTTCTGCCAGCCCGTCTTCATAAGTTGGATACATATGAGCTTCAAGCGTCTGCTTCACTTCCAAATAAATCTATGGCTACCGCTGCGGTCCAGGTCACACGACGGGCAGGAATGATAGCGATTGTGATTACAGTCATTGCTTTAGAGGTAGTCCAATGATCTTAAGCGCTATTCGTGGGGGAATCGGGTTTCTTACCCGCGTCCCGGTTGGACATGATGAGGAAGCCTGGGATGCGTTTCGGCAGACACCTGTGAGCTTTACACTTGTTGGATATCCACTCGGCGCAGTCGTCGCGCTTCCATTTACTCTTCTTCCGGTTGTTCCTACGCCGACAGTCATTGGGCTATATCTTTTGATTCTTATCAGTATGACAGGCATTACACATCTCGACGGGATAGCGGATGTTGGAGATGCCGCAGTTGTTCATGATGGTGGTGACGACCCCGATCGCCGGCGCTCGGTATTGCATGATTCACAAGTCGGTGTTGGCGGGGCACTCGCTGTGACGGTCATCACGGTGTTACTTACACTTGGGGTGCTCAGTGCTGCCAACACCACCCCGCAGGTTACATTTATGTTTGTCTTCACTGCAGAAATAGGGGCAAAGTCTGCAATGGCACTACTTGTTTGCATAGGTGATGCTGCACACGACGGTCTTGGTGCCGCACTAATCGATGAATCGACACCATTGTCGCTTCTTCCGGTTGCACTATCACTGACACCGTTGTTTTTTATTGTTCCACAACTCGGCATTGGTCCGACCGCAGCAGTGGTGTCAACCCCACTTGCTGTTGCATGGGCGATGAAGCGGTGGGCTGACAACACACTTGGCGGTATCAGTGGTGATATTCTTGGCAGTGTAAACGAAATCAGCCGCGCTGTCGCGATTCATGCGGGGGTGGTTGTATGGACGCTCTGATAATGTGCGGTGGGCATGGGTCACGTCTTCGTAATCAACAGAATACTACCACGGATGATGAGATCCACTCGCCGGATGAGCTCCAGCATATTGAAACCGATAAGAATAGATCATGCGCAGATAGCTCCGTCACGCAGCAGTCAACTCCCGCATCAAATCGGTCAGTAATTGAGCGTGAAAAGCCGCTTGTCGAAATTGATGGCACTACCATGCTGTCTCATGTGGTTGATGCACTGACAGCAAGCCCGGTTGAGACAGTCTGGGCGGTGACATCACCGAATGCACCACGAACTGCAACCACAGTTCGTGAATCCTCATCTTTCGAGTCAATCTCACCAATTGAAACCGCAGGTGATGGATACGTTCCTGACCTCCAGCATGCACTTTCTGTCGTCGATACGCCAGTTGTAACCACTCCAGCCGATCTCCCACTTCTCTCAAGTGATCACATTACTGAAATTATTACTGCCGCTCGTATGCCTGGTGATGCTAGGGCAACTCAAACTCTGAGTTCAACAATGCTATGTGTTCCAGCGGCGCTGAAACAACAGCTTGGTGTTTCTATTGATACGGTATTTGAACATAAGGATTTGACAGTTACTCCGAGTGGTGTGAATGTCGTTGGCGAAGATACTGACACTGTATGCGTGAGTTATGATGCTCGACTGGCGGTTAACGTGAATCGACCGACAGACAGACATATTGCAGAAAAATTATGCGAGTAATACTCATTGCAGGAACGACCAAGACAGCTGCGATAGATGGGATCAGTGCTGCTGGTGCTACGTCGCGTCTACTCATGCACACGCCGAGTGCAGACGCAGAAATCATCAGCTATGGTCTCCCTATCCAGGCGCCCGTCACCCCAGTAAGTCCAAGCGGTTGTCCAACACCCGCAGTCATAACCCGGGCGATTCGAGAACGAATAGGATTTGATCTGACTGTTGTCGATGCTGGGCTCGCCCGTCCAACTGGTGCGCCGACAGTCTCCGTCGGTGCCCATCCTGGTCGCGATATTCGTGAGCAAGATCCTGTGCCGACTGCCCCAGAAGCCTTTATCAAAGCACGGGAATTCGGGCAATCACTGCCCGATGATCGGATCATCATTGGAGAGACCATCCCAGGTGGAACGACGACAGCACTTGCTGTTTGTCGTGCACTCGGTGTTGATGCCCCAATATCGTCATCATTACCGACAAACCCACTCGGGCTTAAACAGGAGGTAGCTCAAAAAGCCCTCTCGACAGCAGATATTAATCCTGGTCAAGCCGCACACAATCCGAAACAAGCGGTTCGGACTGTCGGCGATCCGGTATTAGCTGTCGCGGCAGGGGTGACCGCTGGTGCAGTCGAATCTGGTACAGATGTCATTCTTGGCGGCGGAACGCAACTGCTGACGGTCGCAGCCCTTGTCCGTCATGCTGGTGTTTCTGATCGAGCGACGCTTGCGACAACATCATATCTTGACGCAGATGTCACGGGATTGAATGAGATTGCAACGATTCTCAATCTCGAATTGATTATTACTGACCCTGGATTTGACGCCTGTGGTGTCGACGCCGGACCGGTTGCTGAATACACCAATGGGGTTGCTAAAGAGGGAGCAGGGATGGGTGGTGCACTTGCACTTGCTGCTGAGGCAAATCGATTGGATGAGGTGCTTCCGGCAGTGCAACACGTTCTGAATCGAATTGAATCATAAAAACAGTCTTACTCAAATACTGCCACGCATACAGTTGACATCCTCCTCGGCCTGAAGGCGGGAGGCGGGAGGAATCCCACGGCACCGCTGGGTTGGGAATTTCAGGTTTGGGTTGACAGACTAGCAAGCCACCACACCGTTCGAATCGGTGTGGGGCCGGTCGACGGGTAGTCTCTTGGGAGTGCCACATCTCAGCCCCCGGTACTCCTCTCGTTTGTCAGAGTCGGACGCCCACGCCCACGCCCACGCCCAGAGTTGGTTTTGCCTCGGGGCGTCCGACACCGACAGACTCAGACTTCAGCGGACACGGACTCGGAGTTACTTTCACTGCGAGCTTCGCCCGGTGCCCGGTGGTTGTTGTTTGCACAGAGGGCACACCCTGTTTCCAAAGTGGGCGGACACTCACAGTTACACTCATACTCATACTCGAACCGCCAGTTTTCGGGCGCTCGGCTACACTGGGGTCGTAACCACTGGGCCGACAGTGACATTCACATATACATATGCGCTGTTTGTGGAGAAAACTGTGTGGAATTCCCACTGTGACGGCGCGTATCCACAGCCGTGCGTGGTATTTCGACTGCTCCGCGTATAATAGTCGGTAGCAGTCCGATTCCGTCACTCAGCCACATTGGTGTATTTTTTCGCCCGATTTATGCCGATTTTATTGCTCTATCAATGATCAATTAGTCGTCACTTCTTTGATTCGTGATACTGTTCGTCAAGAGGCTTCACCCACAGTTCTCCGAAGCCATCTCAGGGGTACGAATCGACCCGCGCGAGACGTTCTTTACACTCTCCAACGGGCAGTCTCCGGAGGTAGTTTAAGATCTGTCCGTGTCGATCATTTCCAGTGAATGCCTCACGCTGGTCAAGGATTTTCCCCGCATAGAGTTGGAGGTCGCCGCGGTCCTCGCCCCACCACCGCGGCCACAGCACAGACCGGTCGTCTGCTCTGTTGAATAGCGGTGCTGACCGATGGGGAGGGAGAGGGGGTCGGAATTTGAGTCGACTTGCTGGCAATTGTTGTGAGTGATCTCAAGATTGGTCTCGTCTCACCGTGGCTCAGAGACCGCTGTTCAACGCGGCACGACCGTCCGACCCTGGATACTCCGACGCCACCACAGACGGGGTTACCAACTCGATGAGGCACGTCTGTGCGTCTTCGAGCCGCGAGTAGTCCAGTTCGAGCTCATCGAGGTCTACGACCTGCGTGTCTCTCAGCCGTGTAATGCTGTTCCGTAGTTGCGCTTCCCACCGAACTGCGGGTCCCCAGCACATTCTTGTCGATCAGGAGCATCGTCAGGTCGTCGGCGTGGAGGGGGCGTGAACGCACTATTTCGTCGTTTGCTGTTTTCGCTGGTCTTCTCCGCAGTCCATGGTTGTCTTGTGAGCGAACGCCCGGTGGTCGGTGGACACGGAAATCGTACGTGTTCAGCGCTTCCTGAGCGCGGGTATCCAGTAGCCACGGGTGCATCGCCTCCCACTGGACGAAAGGGTCCTCAGAGGCCTCAACATCGGGCAGACCGCTCCCGAGGTACGGGCGAATGTCCGCGTGTACTCTTTGGGGAACGTTCCAAGCCAACCAGGGACGAAGACGCCGTGACTAATCGACATCGCCGCGTGCGCCTTGTGATCGAGGTGCTGACCTAGGGCGGGCAGGATGGGGTTCTCCGAGACGTAGTACGGGTGATTGATGTAGTTCATCCGTGGTTCCTACAGGACGTGCTGAATCGCCGTCATCGGGGGACCTCCACTTGTGGTAGTTTTCGATATACTGAAGCGCCGTGCTCTAGGATTACGTCTGTCGCAGGTTCGCATCAAGAGTCATGTCGTGCTCGGTGTGGTCGGCATCGAGCGGATGCGCTCTCAGGCGGTTCCATGCCAATAATCACTATGGACAACAAGCTGAAGATTCTCTATTGATCTCGATGTCGATGTGGAACACGAAGCGCTCCTCGGAGACCGTGCAGAACGGGACGACCTTACCCGCTTTATTGACGATGAGCCGGAGATTGTCGAAGTCGTGCCCGACGCGGTAATTGTCCAGCAGCGCCGTCACGGGCAGCGTGTGGAACTTCAGGGAGGTGTAGGGGTGATAACCGGCTCGTTGAACGCAGCGGTCACGTCGGACGCCAGCCAGTGCTCGTAGACCGTGTGTGCATCCTCAACGCCGACAGGGTTCACTACCTCAATTTCGATGGTTGCCTGAGAGAACTCACCAAAGTCATAGGCGGTCTCGTCGATCAGCAGCGAGAATTGGTAGTGGTCGTCGTGGGTCAGAACGGTCTGCTCCTGCCTCTGCCTCTGCTGCGGTCGCGAGAGGGCGGGAGCGGTAGAGATTGCAGATTTCCAGCCCCCCCGAACCCCAGTGCGGTGAGAATCCGCGTGGGGTTCGCGGACTGACGCGGGTAGAGTGAAGTGGGACTGCTGGTTCCGAGAGTGTCACATCTCAGCTCCCGCCCCCGGGACTCCCAGAGTTGGTTGTGCCTCGGAGAGTCCGGTAGACTTCGAGAGAGTTGGAGTTACTTCCTGTGGGGAGTCCAGCAGTCGGGCACAGCATCTGCATCTGCATCTGTATCAGTTCAGTATAGGAACCGACTGTTCACCTGAGTGGTTCCGATTCCTGTCTGATTGCTTGGGACGGACAGACCGCCATCGTATGACTGGTGGGAATCGCTCTATTTCCAGTATGATTCCTGATCATATACAGGGCTGCCTGTCGATTTAATTCACGGATTATCAAATCTCCAATCGGCTATCACTACGTGGACGAGTTCAGAATTGTCGAATTCATCCTGCAGTTGAAGCCGCAGGTATTCTCCTTAATATTCTATGACGACCCGCACGATCTGGTCATCTCGACGGAGCCACCAGAAATCCGGAATGTGTTCGATCGATTGTTTTAATCCCCTCGCACCCTGCTGAGGCGGCTACTCAGTTTCGGATCAAGAACTGAATAAAGAAACCATGTTCCTAACAACTAATCAGGAGGAGATGAAAACCGATCCTGAAACAAACACTTGATATATACTCATATGCGACCATTCATGATGACGACCAACATAGCACAACTACTAACATCAAGTCTGAGGTGTATTCAAACTTTTCTGAGAGATAATGAATTATACTATCAAGGCCGATGAACCCTGACGCTGTGACCAACGTTGATCATGTCCCCCATGGTGGAAGTGAGGACACTTCTCGTCTTGATTTTAGCGCTAATACTAATCCTAATCGCCCTCCAGGTGTCGCTGAGGTATATGAATCAGCACTTTCGGATGCAACACAGTATACCGATGACTTCTCTGCATTTGCTCAGGCGGCGGCTTCATATGTGAACTGTGACCCTTCGATGGTGACGCCAATGCCAGGAGGGATCGCTGCTCTTCGACTTGCGATTGCTGTCACTGTTTCAGCAGGTGACCGCGTATTCATCCCTGAACCAGGATTCAGTGAGTATGCTCGAGAGGTCAAACTCCAAGGAGGCACACCAGTTGGGATTGCACACGATGCAGTCGTTACTGCTGACACAACACCAGATGATGTTGCTGCAGTGATTATCTGCACACCTAATAATCCAACGGGAGATCTCATTGATCCAGAGATAATTGACACATTTCGACAACGCTGCGTCGAGACTGACACGACGGTCATCATCGATGAAGCATTCATAGACTTCACTGATGCAGCGAGTATGGCTGGCGCACGCGGGGCAATCGTTGTCCGGTCACTGACGAAGATGTTTGGTCTGCCGGGGCTTCGGGCAGGCTTCGCGGTCGCGGATGGGACGCTCGGAGACCGACTTGAGTCAGCACGACCAACATGGTCACTCTCGACGCCAGCGGCTGCTGTTGGACGATATTCTCTCACACAGGATGAATTTGTCCGTGCAACTCGTGAGCGTGTGAGCACAGAGCGTGAGCGACTGCGAACAGCGCTTGAGACAGAGTATACTGTCTTTCCTTCAGATGCCCCATTTTTGTTACTCGGGGTTGATACAACCGTCTCAGCCATTGCTGATCGAAGCCCAGCGACAAAGACTGCTGCTGTTGATGCTCTTCTCGCTCATGTTCGTGACAACGGTCTTGAAATTCGGGATGCGCGGACATTTGAAACACTAGATGCACACGTTCGCGTTGCGATTCGTCGTCCACATGAGAATGACCAACTCCTCTCTGTCCTACTTGAGCGTTGAGTGATCCGATAATGACCGATGAAGATACTCATTCCGATGCTGCCTCAGACGTCACCGATTGCACTGACTGTGGTCTCTCGTCCGACACCGACACTAACACTAACGATGCAACGTTGTTTGATGTAACCGTTCGCGACGGAGTGTGTCGTCTCTCTCATCCTAATACTCGGTGGCTCTCAACAGGATACGATGGCGGAATCTCTCGATGCGATACGGCATACCTTCTTTCGGTCCCCAATGGATGGACCGAAACTGCCGTTTCTGCATACATCGCCGAGCGATGTGCAACTGCTGGATTTGAATATGTCTCAACCGCTATTGATGACCGATCATTGACCGATACACAGACAGAACCGCCACATAACAATCCACATGCAAGTAACACTGACACTACGTGGATGAGTACTGAAACAAAGGCAAAGGCAGAGACACACACACCAGCATTACTCACTGGCGTTGACCTCCAGCATGCCCGACGAGCGCGTCTTGACCCCGTTGAGGCGATTGTCACCGCTGGGATTAGTAATCCAGCAACACTCCCAATGCCGGAGATGATAGATAATGATCGTTCAACAGAGGATATAACAGCAAAGACTGATACGAGTACATCTGGTGGACTAGATGACTCTCCAAATAACAAAGCTGCTAGGGATAATTTTGGGACGGTAAATATCATCCTCGGGACGACACACTCACTTACCCCAGGAGCGCTCTCTAATCTTGTTGCTGTGGTGAGTGAAGCAAAGACGGCAACACTCATGACTCAGACTGGATTCACTGGGACGACATCTGATGCAGTTCTCATCGCATCAGACACAACAGGCAGTGTAAAACAGTTTTCTGGGAGCGCTACTGCTGTCGGCAACGCTGCGCGAGTGTGTGTTCGTGACGCTCTCTGCGCTGCGCTCGCATCTCGATATGGAACTGATTCTCCTCCGAAATCCGTCGAAACGGCTTCACACGGGGTTATGACGAATGATCGTGCGTCTGTCAGTCCTATCCAGTTGTCTGACGAGACAGAAACAACAACAACAGAGTCATCATAATACTGCTTCAAATAGCAAGTGAAAGTGATTTGAGACATCCACAAAGAGCCTCGACGGTAGAACCCTCTATTTGATATCCACAACATGGACACGGGAGTGTTCCTGTGCAATCAGTTCTGCTCGCGTGTAGACTCAGATCTCTGTATCATAGACGACTATGAGGAGGTCAGCAATTCTAATCAAATTTTGTCTGGACCTACTGAGGTTTATCTTGGAATCAAAATTGACATACAGCCGGAGATGAGGATGAGACGGATTTCGTCTCTGGAGGGGTCGGCTATATCAGTCATTAGCATGTGACCACCGTTTCTCTCTGAACTCACACTCACACTCATTTTATTTGGAACGCCTGTATGCGCGGCTTCAGGTCACATTCGAAATGCCGACGCTCACAGTCCCAACAACTGACCACAGAGACGCTACAAAGAGGGATCACTTCATTTCTACGGGCATTCTTGAGTTCACTTCGTTGATCTATGGATACATTATATCCAGATTGGATTGAACGTGAGAGGGTAGATTAATCGTGAGTTCTCATCTCTCAGCATGTGAGTACCAATCGTTATTCCCTTCGCTACCCGCTTACCTCGTTCGGCGGTTGGGGAGGTGGCCTTGTCCCTCGTTTTGAATGGTAAATAGAGGTACTGACGCGTCGCCTTCTTTATCTTCGGTATGCTGGATTATGTTATGCCAGATGAGACAGATGAATCAACAGCAATGACCCCTGCAGAAACCCGCCAGGGAACACCTGGCGGTGGTGAGCGCCCTGCTGCAGAGGAGATTACACCGACCGCGCCTGAGGAGTTTGGTCGAATACAAGTGTGGTGGGGCGATGGAAAGGGAAAGACAACTGCTGCACTTGGAATGGCATTTCGTGCCGTTGGACATGGCTTTCGCGTTCATATGCTTCAGTTTATGAAAGGCGGTGCCGACTCAGTCGAGGGAGACCGGGGAGAGTATAATACAATCGCGAGCGTTCCTGGAATCTCATATGAGAACACTGGTCACTACGGATGGCATGGTCTGCTTGATGGATCCGATGATGATGAACATCACGCTAAAGCTGAAGGGGCGATGCGGCGGACGCGGACGCTTCTTGACGCTATATCTGATATGTCATTGGACACCCCAATTGACCTCAGCGGAGATCCTGAGGATGGTATACATTTATTGATCCTCGATGAGGTCCTCTATGCGGTTGAACAGGAACTTATTACACAGGATGATGTTCTCTCGCTGATTGAGCAAAAGCCGGATAATCTCGAACTTGTTCTCACCGGGAGTCATACTGAGCCGACATATTTATTCGATGATGTTGATCTGATAACCAATGTGAAAAAACAAAAGCATCTGTTTGATGAGGGCGTACGTGCGCGCAAGGGAACTGAGTACTAGAGGTGTGAGTACTTGTTAAAGAAGACGCCGCGGCTCAGACTCGATGTGATACGTGGAGCATTCTATAATATCACCCTATTCAAACAGTATCATGACACGCGAACAGGATATCGGTCAGTCGTCTCGCTCATAGACGTGCAGATACCGAAATTGACAATTGAATAACTCATGTGTAAGAAAACGACACCAACAATTCTCGTTGCCGGCACAGCAAGCCACGTGGGAAAAAGTACTGTTGTTACTGGATTATGTCGACGATTTGCGAACGCTGGAATCTCTGTTACTCCATTTAAAGCTCAAAATATGAGTAATGAGGCACGAGCGGTTGTCCGACCAGCAGCCGATACCAGCGCGAAATCAGAAACGAATAATGGAACCGATTCAAGAGCACAAATAGACTTTGAGGGAAACCCACCATACGGTGAGATTGGCGTGTCACAATCAGTCCAAGCGCAGGCTGCAGGCATCCGATCAGTAACTGATCATAATCCCGTCTTATTGAAACCTCGTGGTGATGCGGAGTCACAATTAATTATTGATGGTGTTGCTGTTGGGCATTATACCGCTGAATCATTTTATACCGAATACTGGGAACAGGCACGTTCAACTGCTGTGACCGCACACAGCCGGCTTGCGACTACTCATGACGTTATTATTGCTGAGGGAGCAGGATCAATCGCAGAGATCAATTTTCATGATCATGATCTTGCGAATATCGAGACAGCTCGCTTCACAGATGCTCGCATCATCATTGTCGCCGATATCGAACGCGGCGGTGTTTTTGCATCAATTATTGGAACACTTGAATTACTCCCGGATGATGTCCGGAATCAGGTTGTTGGTATTGTCATTACTAAATTCCGCGGTGATGAGTCATTACTTGCCCCGGGCATTGAGACAATCGAGAATCGAACTGGAATTCCAGTTCTTTCGGTCATACCGTACGATGACCCTGGTCTTCCGGCAGAAGATAGCGTATCTCTTCCTGCTGTCGGTGAGCGCTCAGTGCGTGGGGCAGATGATAACGTTCCAGTGGATCACACCGTAACAGTCGCTGTTCCACGACTTCCCCGTGCGTCGAACACCGCCGATCTTGACCCACTCGCTGCTGTTCCGGGTGTTCGTGTTGCTTTTATTCCGCTTGATACATCGCTTTCGCAGGCTGATATTGATGCTGTTGTGATAACTGGGACAAAAAATACAGTCGATGACTTGCGAGCGCTTCGCGCGGCTGGGTTTGATGATGAACTCCGGGCATTTGAGGGTCCAATTGTCGGACTTTGCGGCGGCTATCAACTTCTTGGTGAACGGCTCACTGCTATCGATATTGAGGAAACCAACTCAAATAAAAAAGGTGAGACAAAAGCAGTCTCTACCAGCGATAGTGACGATACTGATGATTCTCAGATACTTGCAGGGCTTGGAATGCTCCCGATTGAAACGCAGTTTTCACCCAAAAAACGCGTTGCACCAGTTACGTGGAGTATCGATGGCTTTGGACCCCTTGCAGATGCGACCGGTTTGGTGACCGGATACGAAATCCATGCGGGACGGACAACAGCTTGTGGTCCGGTGCAGACTCCATTTGAATCACTGACTGCGAGTGAGTGTGGGGAATCAGGAGACACCTCAGCAAATAATAACACAAAGACATCTCAGAATATAACCAATCAGCGTCCGCGCAGTCCAGTTGGACTTGGAGCGGCAACCGATTCTGTCATTGGAACTTATTTACATGGATTATTTGATAATGGAGCTGTCTGTGAGGCATTTGTTGAGTCGGTCTTCACTGCTGCTGATGTTGAGCGTCCTGATATCGATACAACACCGCGCAGTGACCCCTATGAGCGTGCGGCACATCTTGTCTCTTCGATTTCGTTCGAATCTATCCTTGGATATCCGCTTGCAGAGCTTAGATAATTGCAGTATCGTCGGACAGATCTCAAAGAATTTTATGATTTGCCATCAGTTTGACACTGTATTAGATTCAAACACTTTTTATCTCTGACTGTGAGCGAGAGATATGGTTGAAGCGTTTGCCGTCGCGAGTGGAAAAGGCGGCACAGGAAAGACAACAAGCACGCTCGCGCTTGGCATGGCACTTGCGACTGATTATGATGTCACCGTTATTGACGCCGACACCGGGATGGCGAATCTGCTGTTTCATGCTGGGCTTGACGATGTTGATATCACGCTTCACGATCTGTTGTTGACGGATTGTGACCTTCCGGCTTCAGCAGCCGTGTATGAACGCTTTGGAATGTCAGTTGTGCCCTGTGGGACGAGTTTAGCAGACTTCGAGGCTGCTGATCCGACACTGCTCCGAGATATCGTTGCTGATCTTGCGACTGATACGGATGTTCTTTTACTTGACTCACCAGCAGCATTAGGCTCAAAGAGTGCTGTGCTCCCGATTGTCCTCGCAGATCGTGTTGTAATCATTCTCCAACCAACCGTGCCGTCACTCTCAGATGGTCTGAAAGTTCAAGAGTACGCACGGGCGTATGGAACAGCAACTGGCGGTATCATCTTTAATCGGGTGCGACCAGATGAGGATGTCACGACGATTGCCGAACAAGCGACACGATACTTCAACGGTAAAACACTCGCCACAGTCCCCGAAAGCGATGCTGTTCGTATGGCTCGACGGGCTGGAAAACCGCTTCTTGCACATGCCCCAGAAACAACAGCCGCAGGTGCGTTCCGAAGTGCGGCAGCCACACTTGATATTCACGATGGTGATGCAATCGGTGTTGCTGACCGATTTCGAAATGCCGTGGTCCCCGAGCGCTTCTAAAGATGAGTTTTGATGGACAGATCCCAACCGGCGACCTCTGCCGGTCTCGGACTGATGCGGATATCGCTGAAACACTTGTCTCTGCACTTGACCGGTCGCTGACTGGATACATCGTGTTTGAGCCACAGCAGTCAATCCTCGCCGGTGATGATGACCGTGCGGTGATCACGTTTGAGCAGGGAGTCCCAATGGCTGCATACCACACTGATAATGATGTTGTTGGTTCTCAGGCAATTGATGCCCTGTCAGACAGTGGCACTCCTCATGTTGATGTATATACCCTCCCGGCGACAACTCTCATGAGCATACACCGTGATGTTACCGACACATTCGCCATAGCCCCAACTGCGCCGGCTCGTCGTCTCACTGATAACGCCACACTCGTTGAGCGGACTCGCAACGCTGCCCCGCAAACACGCGTCACTGGCACAGACACACAAACCGCAGTTGAGGCGTTTCTCGCGGACACTGACCAAATCGAGTCAATCAAGCAGGAAGCACGTGCAGAGGCAGCAGCACGCGCGGCTGAGTGGGGATTTACTGACCAACTTGAATCAACCGAGACTGAGACCAAGGTCACCCAAAACGAGAACCATCCGTCTAAGGATCAGACAGTCGTCCACTCGATGCAACAACAGACGAACGATCCACATGACAGTGAACCTGATACAGGGGCTGTTAATGATGAAACAAGCTATGATGACCCCACGAAGAATATAGATGGGTCATCGAGTCAATAACATATCATCGTTGTCATCATCTCCTCCAGTTTTCTGTTGTAAATATAACTCAATTCTCTCTTCCCCAAGACGATATTGAGCCGTTTATTACCACTCAGTTCTCAGTCATTAGTTCTCAGCTTTGAGGAGACACTTCTGGAAAGCAAGAATAGAGCAGGAGTACTGCTGCCGTCATCGCATCGCTATCTCAGATGTTTGATATTCGCATCCAAATAAACGTGGAGGAATCCTGAGCGTGGGAGATTTCAGGTTGACAGTCGCACCGAACCCACAACACGGTGAGAATCCGTCTGAAGTTCACATCCGCGTGTGTGGAGACTGGCACTGTGCGCACAGATGCAAATGCGCGGAGGCGTCTCGCTCTGTGAAACACAATTTAATATGATGTAATGGACAGACTACGAATTCAACTCCATGTCTGAAGCCCGAATCAGCAGGACAAATAAGCCAGTCACAAGCGCGTCAACTTGCCTCGGGATCGAATTAAAATGTTGAAATTATCAGTGAAATTTTACTTTTACTGCGTATTACAGTAGACGAAAATCGGAATTAACCGATTGAGATTGAGATTAATATCGACGATTCCATCGTGTAGTAATCGCACCGAATATTTATTATTGATCTTTATGATCTGCTGATTCCATTGTCTCTATCTGGACTGGAATATCGACTTCATCACCAGCGTGCGTCTCCTCGCGAGGATAATCATCCGATTGCTGTTGTCCACCATCAGTCATTGGTTTTGCAGTATCAGCAACATCGTCAACAACACTACCGACGAGATAACCAACAGCACCCCCAAGTCCAGATGAAAGTCCAGTCACAAATGGACCAACACGAGCGCCCGCAGCAGCACCGACCTGACTCCCGAATTTTGCCCCACGCTTTGCGTTTTTGTCTTCCGAGCCATTGTCCTCAGATGAGCATATTGGATTTTTCATACAGAAATCAGTACGTCCTTGCTATACTTGTATGCCCCGGCAACTGATGCGGTCTTTTTAGTCGGTGGACATAATATACGAGTTCTGACATTATTAACTATTAACCGTCTGGATTTCTTTCAATTAATTGGATTACAACAATGTGCCACTTTGGTGATTACACGGACGATTGGGCGTATGAGTCAGCACGTGAAGATGAGGAAGCAGAAGACGAGATAGACGAACCTGAGTCACCATTTGCCGATATGGACGAAGCTGAAGACGTCCGTATTGTGACTGACGGCGGCGACGACGACGAGTAGCTGGATACTGCTGACTGTCGCACGCGACACGCGTCGCATAGGGCTACCACTTTTTTGAGGAGAATAACACCACTAAGCAAGGAGTATCCGAACAATGCACACAGACATGTATGGTAAAATAGAATATCAATCGTGGTTGCGGTGCTGTGAGACGAATTTCAAACTGGATGATACGTCAGTTACTTATCATCGGAGGTAAAATCGTCAGAACCCTCAATTGTCGTGACGGATTATTATGCGTATGAGTACTGTTACCGCGACCTATATCGAAAATCGCGAGCGGGTTCAGCCGGATGATGTAAATAACTATGGTACCGCACACGGAGGAAATGTTGCTAAGTGGATGGACGAAATCGGTGCGATGTCAGCAATGCGTCATGCCAATCATACGTGTGTCACCGCTCGTATTGACCGATTAGATTTTGAACGCCCAATTCCGCAGGGCGATACCTGTATTATCGAGTCATATGCATATGCGACTGGGGAGACGTCAGTTCGCGTTCGACTTCGGGCATACCGTGAAAACCCACAGACTGGCACGCGCGAACGAACCACTGAATCATACTTCGTATTCGTCGCTGTCGATGAAGAGATGAATCCAACAGCAGTTGCAGATCTCTCTGTGGAATCAGAACGCTGTCGGAGACTTCGCACAGAAGCACTTGAGGGTGAACGCGATATGAATCCACAGGATTGACCTCCTCCACACGAGTAAAGCAGGGGGATTCCCCGATAAGGAGATGAGGAAATGAGGATTGCGCGTCTTCTCGGCGGCTCACAGACGCTTTCGCGTGGTCAGCCTCACAGGTTGCCGCCCAACTATGACTGAGGGCGTATGTTTCAGCGCATGTAGCCCGGTCAAGCGGATGCCTTCCTATCTGCACATCACAGACACCCACGATGTGGGTGGTCGGTTTTTCAACCGGCTGGTCCGCATGGTTCGCGTCAGCTAAGGTGTTACGCTATGCATGGTTCTCCGCTCTGAACCCACAGTCTCATACTCATTGTATGGATCTGGAACGTCTGTGTGCGTGTTCCGCTTGAGCTTCGAATGGTGAAAACTACATTCCTACGACTGTTAAGCCGTGATGTATCATCAATACCAGAATTGAGGAGAGTATATTTTCAAGCCGTTGCAGTTAGCACCCGATGGAGTTCATGAGCTCGTCTGTAATCACTCTGTGATTGTCCTCCCTATTCTGTCGTACATTTGACTGATTATTTCTCAAGTGCTCGCTCCAGACTGCTGGCGACACTCTTAGCTTTTTTTGCAAGTGCTGACGGAATATGTCCAGCAGTAACTGCCGTGTTAAGTTCATCATCGTCAACACGCTCTACTGTTCCATCTGGATATTTAATTACATCAACGTGAAGATCGACATATCGAACTGAGTCGGGGAAGCACTCAACAGGGGTACATATATTCACGTACGTTCCCTTGTGATCACCGTCACGACTCCGATATACCGTTGGATACCACCATCGTCCTTCTCTGACTTTTGTGACGGCTGTATCACCAGATTCCCGAGGAGTTCCGAGTGCATCGTATGTTCCACTTCCATGTCCAGAGATTCTTCGTGTCACTTCGATACTCCCATCAGCGTCCCAATCGGTGACTTCTCCTTGACCCAGCGAAAATGCATGACCCTCAGGCTTTCCGTGGTAAAGTTCGACTCGGTCCCCTTCTGTTGGTCCAAACTGCTGTGTCACTACCTCAAACGGGAATTCGTTGGTCTCTGTTATACTAACGTTTCCAGCGTCCCCACACAATGCCTCAGCTAAATCAACGCCAGCGCTTGCGGTCTCCCCGGCGGCTTTGATTCGGTGATGACCATGTATTGTCGTTACGACGTTTCGTCTGATGTCATCCAGTGCAAATCGCGATTCACGACCAAACCAGAGCCATCGTCCCGTCGATATGGATTCTTTAGTCGCTGTCCCATCGGAGATCATCTCAGCACGCTCGATAGCTCGATCAAGTCCCGATTCTAACGCTGTGAGCGACGCCTGGGTTGCTGCATGATTCCACTCAATCCCCCATCCTGTCGGCAAGTCAGTATCAATCAGTTCGGCCATCCCAGCGAGCTCCCGTGCTGCTTCATCATCGTATGTATCGACCGTGATATCCTCACGACCCTGTATCAGTGTAGCAAGGCCACCGTCTGCCCGAAATGTCGTTCCGACTACCGAATCTGCCTGCTGGGTGGTATCATTCCATGGAGGGATGCTGCGGTGACTTTGGACGGTCATTATATCACCTTGCTCAATGTACTCATCAGTATCGTCATATGGGAGATATCCCTCAGCGACACTTTCGTCTGTGATATCTACATCGCTGAGTTCGGATTCAGTCTCAGTCTCAGTCTCAATATCGGTCTTTGCCGCTGGGATGAGCGCGCAAAGTGCGCCTGATCCCTTTGTGTCTGTAATCTGTGCAGTGAAGATAACCCCTGGTGGCGTTGTGTCATCCCATGCAAGTGTGTCCCGCCCACATGAGGTGAGCACATCTGCAATTGATCTAACTGCAGATTCTGTCCCGTGTATGCCGACTCCCTGGTGGTCGTCTGTTGTACTGACTGTGACATTGTTATATACAGCATCGAAGTCAGCATCGAACCGCTCGCGAATCACTGGCGAGGCCTGCACTACGTCATAATTAGCGTCAAGAAGACGCTTTGTCACTGCTGTGGCGTATATCCCACGCACAGTGACACGAACGGTATGATCGTCAGTCTCCATAACAGTCCATATGCATGGACGATTTTGAATGCTATCGGTCCTCCCCCGATTTCGTGTTTTGATTTGATCAGAGGATAATCATGATTAATGATGCATGCATATAGGACGGAACGATTTGAGCTGATAAATTCACAATATGATATTGTTACTGAATAGGTGGTGGCGAATCATGACAGAAATAAAATTATCATATATTTTCATACGATGGTGGCTTCTGAGATAGCTTTTGATAAATGCTGATTCTAATAGAACGCAGCGACCACGGTCAATTGACAGATCAGATTTCTATTGTTTTCCTCACACTTGTTGGGGCTATAATTTCCTTGTTATTATTCGAAACAGATCGGAACACGCAGATGAGCGTTCCAACTCAACGTAACTGAGTGTGGGTTCAGAAAGAAGCAATGCTCAGGCACAAACGACTCATAAAAAGCTGTTCACGACAACTGATATGTTTGGTCAGTAATAATCGGTGCGTATACAATGGTCAGACCTCAAGACCCCATAGAGGAGGCGGCTGATGACTCACTTGACCTCTATGACATTGCAACATGGGAGGTTCGCAGTCGCACCGACAGAATTGCGTCTGTGCTCTGGTGGCTTCTTGCGGGGTCCGCACGTGCTATTACTATTTTTATCGCGCTGACATTGTTGCTTGCTGTTGGTGGACTTGCTGCGCTTACAGATCCACAAACAGGAATATTGACCGCTTTGTCAGCAATCCCAGCCGTCGGGCTTGCTGTGTATGTTTCATTGACAGATGTCACCGAGACCGAGCCGATATTATTGCTTGTCGCGACATTTTTACTCGGGGTTCTGACGGCGAACTTTGCGGCTGTGCTCAACACGATTCTTCGACCATACTTCATTGGACTTGGATTTATTAGTTCGATTGTGTTTTTCTTCCTCGTCGTTGGTCCAATTGAGGAGTCTGTCAAGTTATTAGCTGTCAGACTCTATGCATACAGTGATGATCGATTTAATTCTGTTCTTGATGGCGCTGTCTACGGCGCAATGGCTGGCTTAGGGTTTGCGGTCATCGAGAATGCGCTGTATATTGCTCGACAGCTACCAAATAGTGGACTTGATCTCGGATTAGGGCTTATTGGTGCTGGTGGTGGCATAACGGCTATTAGAGCACTTGCTGGTCCCGGTCATGTTATTTATTCAGCAATTGCTGGTTACTATCTTGGTCTTGCAAAGTTCAATCCTGGTCAACGGGGACCAATCGTGATGAAAGGAATATTACTTGCGGCGGTGATCCATGCAACATATAATGCGACTGTTGGTATCGGGTCGGGAGTTATTGCGTCGATTACCGGACTAACTGGGATTCTTCCCTATCTCATATACGTTGTTTTCTATGACAGTCTCTTTGGTCTCATGTTATTCATTAAGATACAGCGATATCGTAGCAGCTACCACCGTGTGCACTCCAGAGGGAATGACATTGAAATGACCTCAGATGAAAGCGATGTGAATTAATCATTGCGTTTTCTCAGGTGTATGTGCTCGTGTTATTCACTTCCTGTGGATTGTGGCTTCGTACACAGCAAATCGACGTAAGTGTGAAATCCCAGCTCAGCTGCAGATAAGCAAGGTGAGCACCTCGGGGTTTTGATGCTGATGCTGATGCTGATGCTGATGCTGATGTGACTCCGAGGCGGCTCACGCGATTTCTTTATGTTCCGGAAGAAAGATGACTGTGTTCGCAATTGAAGAATAACTGATCGTTATTCAAGTGACTCACGATAGCCGCTGGTGAGTTGCTCAACATACTTTGCAACAACATCAACCTCAAGATGAACAGGGTCACCGACAGCCTTCTCTGAGAGCGTTGTGACCTCATACGTCGTTGGAATAATCGCGACACTGAATTCTTCTGAATTGCGCTCAGCGACTGTCAGACTAATTCCATCGACAGTAATTGATCCTTTTTGCACGACGTATGGAGCAATCGACGTGGGCAAGTCAAATCCAAAGGTCCAATCATCGCCAATACGATCAATTGAGGTTATCTGGGCGGTCATATCAACGTGACCTTGGACAAGGTGCCCATCAAATCGATCATCAGCTGCGAGTGCGCGTTCGATGTTTACGTGGTCACCGACATCAATCTCACCGAGATATGTTTTATCAATAGTTTCAGCCGCAAGAAACACCTCAAACCAACCGTTTGTATCCGCTGTCGGTCCCTCGGATGACTCGACAGTGAGACATGCACCACTCACAGCAATTGATTGCCCATGTGTAAGTTCTCTTGCATCGATCGCTGTAGGTGGCTCAATGCGAAGTCGTCGACCACCCTCATCTGCTGTTGCTGCGGTCACTACTCCAGTTCCCTCGACAATACCAGTGAACATACTATATCTATACACTTATCATGGACGTGAAAAAACCTCCCGAATTACCGGGTGTATCACCTAATTATCGGGTTTTCTGCCCAACGAAGGATATTATCTCACAAGAAATTTTAATTCAACTCCTGAGATGTCGATATATCAGTGTATGTTCTCTCAGCAGGAGACAATATCGGATTCCACGGATAAATCCCGTTGAGCGAACGAAGGGGAAAGTGTGAGTGAAATATATAAAATTTTATATACTTTCAGATTTCAATGCTTCGACACCAGCAAGAGGTTCTCCAGTGAGCGCACGGATATACGCTCCGCCGGCAATTGAGACGTGATCAAAGTCCGCTTTATCCATTCCGTACATTTCAATTGCCCGAGAGGTATCGCCCCCACCGACGACCGAAAAGCACTCGCTCTCCGCAATCGCTTCAAGAATTCGAACCGTTCCAACAGCAAAATCTTCATTCTCAAATGCACCAAGGGCACCTTTTAGGAAGACTGCATCAGCATCACGAACCATCTCAGCATATACTTCTGCCGTTGCGGTTCCAATGTCCATAAACGAGACAGTCTTTTGATTGATTGAATCAACGGCGACCTCTGCACGTTCGCCTGCATCGTGGTATGCAAGATCGCTGGCGAGTGTTATTTGATCAGAGCGCTTTGTCAGGATTGATTTGATTACCTCGCTATTGCGCTCCCACTGTGTGTCATATCGGTCAGTCTCGGAACCAAGATCAAAGCCGACTGGAACGCCTGTGGCACGGAGGAATAGCTCACCAACGACACCACCGAATAAAAATTCGTCAACGCTCTCACCGAGATTATTGATGACGTCAATAACGTCGGTTGCTTTTGTCCCACCAACAGCCATAATGACAGGGCCATCAAACGATTTGTTTGCAATAGCGGTATTCGCGTTATATTCAGCTTCCATCACACGACCAGCGTATGATGGAAGTACACAAGGGAATCCAACGAGGGATGCATGCGAGCGATGTGCGGCCGAATATGCATCATTGACATACGCATCCACGTGATCAGAGAGTGACTGTACAAATGCTGTATTGGCTTTTATTTCTGGGTCCGCCTCAGGAAGTTCATCCTCACACATACGCGTATTCTCTAACAGTAATACATCCCCAGGTTCAGTTGCGTTGATTGACTCAGCAACTCGCCTGCCGTGGGTATCATCAATAAACTCAATGCTACAATCAAGATGCTTTTCGAGTACCGCCGCATGTCCCTCAAGTGAAATGAATTCATCACCTCCGGGACGACCCTGGTGTGCAAGAAGAACAATATGATATCCAGCGTCTGATAGTTCCTGGATTGTCTGTGCATGACGCTCAAAGCGACGATTATCCTGAACCGTGCCATCACTGATAGGTGAATTTAAATCAACTCGAAGAAGGACTCGCTTCTCAGCGGCTGCGGTCGTGCCCGTGTCTGTGTCTGTGTCAGCGTTGAGGGTATCGATAGTATCAAATGAGGACATAGGAGAGTGTTTTAGTGGTTATTGTTGATTGTCGGTTGCTACGTGAGAGACAATGTAACGATATCATATAATGATTTGAGTCAGAACTCACAGATGCGCACGCGACTACGCGGTTGTAGTCGTATCCGTGTCTGAACCCATGATGAATTGTGCAAGATCAAGCATCCGATTTGAGAATCCAAATTCATTATCATACCATGTCAGAATCTTATAGAGTCCTCCTGCATTCACCTGATTGGTCGAGTGAAGATCGACCATTGAGGAGAATGGAAGTCCGATAATATCTGAAGAAACGACTTCATCATCAGTATAGCCTAAGACACCAGCGAGTGGACCATCATCAGCAGCATCGCGGAATGCATCATTTACATTTTTGATACTTGGTCCAGTCGACAGATTGACCACTAACTCTGTAATCGATCCATTCGGTACGGGGACACGCATTGCCATTCCATCGAGTTTTCCTTCAAGTTGTGGAAGTATCTCAGTGGTTGCTTGTGCAGCTCCTGTCGAGGTCGGAACAATGTTCTCTGCGGCTGCTCGACCCCGTCGCGTCTTTGTCATGGGACTATCGATAAGTGCTTGACTTCCAGTGTATGCGTGAACAGTCGTCAAGAGACCACTCTCGATGCCAAATTCATCATCAAGGACTTTTGCGACTGGACTCACAGAATTCGTCGTACAGGAGGCATTCGAGAGGATGTCCTCGCCAGCATATTCGTGATGATTAACACCGTATACAATCTGTTTGACTGGTTCATCACCTTTTGGTGGTGCAGAAATAATCACTTTGTCTGCCCCTGCTTCTAGATGTGCAGCGGCGTCTGACCGGGTTCGAAAGATGCCAGTACATTCGAGTGTCACATCGACGTTAAGTTGATCCCACGGTAATTCTGTCGGGTCTTGAATATTGTACAGTGGGACGGTTGTCTCACCAACAGTGAGTACATTTCCATCTTGTGAGATGCCATCGGCACGACCCATGACTGTGTCGTATTTCGCCAAATAACCCATATCATCAAACTCCATGACATCATTAATTCCGACGAGTTCAATTGATGGGTTATCGATAATTGCTCGGAGAACGCTTCGTCCAATTCGACCAAAGCCGTTTAAACCGACTCGAATAGCATCATGACTGGAATCAGCTGACAGATTTGATTTTTCACTCATATGCGAGTACACTTCGTACACATACTTGAATCCATATGTTCCGACAGCACTCATCGAAACAGGGTTACCCCCTCAAGAAAGCCAACAAGAGCGGGTCAAAAGACAAAGATACCTTATCGATATGTCTAATACCTAGAGACACGAGTCGATGACTATCATTTATTAAGAAACGCAGTCGTACCGCTGACGACATAGGGATACATAGCGATTAGAGAGATGTCTTATTGATATTCTCCTCCGCGTGAAGGCGTCGGCGCGCTGGGCGTGACTGTCCGCCAGAGTGTGTCTGGCGACGAAGGTATCCCGAGAAGTAGAGATTACAGGTTTGCAGTCTCACTGAACCCCGGCACGGTGAGAATCCGTCTGGGGTTCACGGACTGTGGTGAGTGGAGTGGAGTGGGACTGCTGGGAGTGTCACGCTTCAGCCCTGAAGGACTCTTCTCCTCTATCATATTCGGACTCCTCGGGTTGTTTGTGCTTGGAGAGTCTGGCAGACATCGCCGGAGTTGGAGTGCGTTTCGATTCGTGTACAGCAACCGGGCACCACATCGGTTCAATAGAGGAACTGACCGTTCACCTGAGTGGGTCCGATGATTGTCTGATTGTTTGAGCAGATAAGCCGCCATCGTTGTCGTCGAACTGGCAGGAATCGCCTCATTCTCTGTTAATTCCTGTCTGTATATACGATTGCCTGTCAGCGGAAATCGGGAGCCAATCATCGTCGGATTGAATTGACGTGGTTATTATCGCGCAGGTCAGCTCTGAGTTGTCGGATTCATCTTAGAGATCGAGCCGCCGGGATTCTCCACTGTGTGTCGTGAGGAATTCACCACGGTGATTTTACACGCTGAGAAATAATATCCTGACTCGTCATGCAATATATGTCTGTGGGGAGAAGTCTTTTTATCCAACATACCCTTCATTTAATTGAATGAGAGACGACCCCGACGATCCGTTTGATGATTTCTTTGATGGGATCGAACGGATGATGAATGAGATGACGAGTGATGATGCTACTGGGTTTGCGTCCGAAACACATGTCGACGTGTACACTAATGATGGACAGCTTCGACTTATTGCTGACCTTCCAGGTGTCACGAAAGACGCGATTACGCTTCAGTGCGATGGAACTGTGCTGACAATCTCAGCCGCGGGTGATCGTCGCGAGTACGATGAACGAGTGCAGTTACCAACACGCGTTGATGAGCACAGCGCAGATGCATCGTTCAATAATGGGATTCTTCAAGTGACATTTCAGACATCAGACGACTCAGCGGCGATTGACGTCGAATAATATCCCATCAGCAAAACGTATAGCGTATCAGAGGGCTGAATTTTCGGTTTGATTTAATGCACTATCGGTTGTCCGCTATCCTCAGCGTCAGTATCAGTCGTTGATAATATGAACACTGTTTTTCTCTGAGACCATACGAATTCAGTTCAACTGGAACGCCCGCATGCGCGCTCCGCTTCGAATAAAGAAAGTCGAATTACCAACGACTGAAATGTATATATCAGGGTTATCTTACACTTCTTTGAAGATAGGGTTGATGTTGAGCAGTGACGATTGGTTTGATTACGTTATTTTCGCGCAGTCTGGCGAATCAACGCAGCAAGTTGATCCCAGAAGTCGGCATCGTATTTTTCAGTATCGTCAATCGTCGGTCGTGCATTCGTCTCAGAAACAACTGCTCGCTGATCGGTGACAAGGATATCAACGCCAAGATAATTAATATCAAGTGCTGCTGCCGTTTTTACTGCCAATTCTTGATATTGATCCGGGAGTTGAACACCGTGAGCTGTTGCCCCACGATGAACATTATGTTTCCACTGTCCATGATCTGTGTTCGGACTGAGACCAACGGATTCGGATTCGGACTCGGACTGAGAACGTGATATCCGGCGTTCAACCCCGCCAACAACAGTCTCATCAACAACCATCACTCGGTAGTCGCGTGCATTTGGGAGGAACTCCTGAATTAAATATGACTTATCACCCGTTGCTTGATAGTCATGAACAAGATCAAGATAATCAATAACGCCAAGCAATGAGTCAAGCTCATTCACCTTTGTGACTCCAATGCCACGTGTCGCCGAGTTAGGTTTGATTACAACTGGAAATGAGAGCGTGTCAACGGCTGCAACAATCGCGTCACGATCAACTGGGTTTGAAATAACACGCGTTTCAGGAACCGGAATCTCTGCCCGCTCAAGCATCGCAAGCACACCGGCCTTGTTTCGTGAGGTGAGGACTGCATCCCGATTGTTGACCCATGGAATATTATGACGTGCTGAGACAACACCGCCTTCCATCATTCGCCCTGGATACACAAATCCGACATCATACTCAGTTGTTGGTGACTGTGTAAGGTCGACAGTCCGCTGAGTTGCCTGTAGGTGTTCAACAGTAATATCACGATCAGCAAGTGGTTCCTGCATCCGATCAAATGTGGTTGAGGCAGTCGTGACAGCAAGTGTAAGCATCGCGTGAGTCACCACAAAATGAGTTGGTCACGCACTCCTAAAGCGGTCAGGTTCGACCTATTATCTCACACTATGAGCTATATGAAATCGCGTTTTTACTCATAGATCTGTCGACGGACTCTCCTTGTGCCGGCACAACCCCGTCGGCACTGTAACACTGATTAGCACTATGCCTAGTGTCTCTCTGCGAGACTGCACTACACATATCAGATCCGGGATGCCAGTTTCTGGGGTCCACTCCATTTCAGATAATAAAACTCACGCTCCTAACAACTGTCAATAATACTTACAATCAAGCCGTCAGTTCAGACATACTGACTGAACGTCTCTCAAGGACTTCTCTCCCTGCTGGAGCGTAAGTACAGTGGGTTAAGCAATGGCTCTTGCTGTGGGATAGTCCATACTCGACATCCATTATATATGAACACGATTCAGACACTCGATCACTGACTCAGGCTCAATCAGCTAGCAACATAACTCATGATTTTGTTGGTGATATGTACCGAACGTGGTGTGGACCGCATTAACATCGGTGAACTCGATGGTATCCGTGAGGACAAAAATAGCAACTCAAAAAACTGAGGTCGGCACGGGAACCTCAACCTCGACCTTCACGGCTGGCTTTCGACCGGTTTTCAACCATCCTCGAATACAAAGCCAATGTCGAGGTCATCGAAGTCGGAGAAGTGTCAGAGCGCAACACGAGCAAAACGTGTTGCGTCTGCGAGACAGAAGACGAGAGTCAGCGTGTTGAACGTGAGTTGTATGTCTGTGAGGAGCACGACGATGCGTTCAACGCAGACGCGAATGGGGCGGAGAACATCCGTCTCAATATCAACGAAGAAAGTAACTCCGAGTTTGCACCCGATTTGGGTGGGAATAGGAGTACCGGTTCCGGTTAGTTGGTACAGCCTTCGGTCTCCCTTCATGACTCGTCCAGCGGATTCCAACCGCAGGCACAAGTGGTAAACTGCAAACCCTCAGATCCCAACCCAGCGGTGCGGTACCATTAGATTCCCGCGTTGACGAGACCGAAAGTCTCGTTCGCACCCCAGAAAGCGGAGATTTCTGGGGGCGTCTTCAGGCGTGGGAAGATGTCAAGCGGTGAAATGCACGAGAGAATGTAAGACAGGACAGAAAATTACACTGTTCGTGGTTTGTGGTGTTCTTAATCCACTCACAACGAGTGCTGGTAACGTCCAATTAGGAGATGAGGAGCTTTTGTCCTTTCTCGACGTCGATTCGGCATGGCGGTGATATCTTGTTATACGCACGGCGGAGACCATCCTTCGCAACAGGCGCATCATCGACCTCACAGTAAATAGTAAATACTCGCTCATTCTGTTGAACACGGGCAGCCGTTCCAACGGGCTTTCCGAAGGCTTGTCGCATCCCGTCTGAAACTCGATCTGCGCCGGCACCAGTTGCTTGTTTGTTTTCACGAAGAATCTGGTGTGGGAACTTTCGAAGAACCATCTTATAATTATCTTGTCCAACCTGTTTGAGCATCGTTCGGTTTGCTGAGAGCCGAGCGGACTCAAGTGAGCCATGGCGGATTTGACACTCCTCTTCAATTCGAAGGCTAATTTGAACAGGATAATCCTGTGGTCCTGTCTGGAGGTTTCCCATATTGTGCTGTGCGATTTTCGAACCGGGGATCCCAGTAACATAATCACGCCGTGTGTAAGACGGCTTTGAGAGCTTCCGGTACATAGAAGCGGGCTTATCAGACATAATATACGCTCTTGTAGGATTCAATGTCTATACAGGCTAAAAACGCTTCGAAGCAAGGAGCGATACCCATGTCATTCAATCTCGACCGAGCGGTACTCAAACTCCCATTTATCAAGGAGTGAGGCTGCCCGATCGGTGATCGAAGGGGCAACAAGTATTCCGCGCGTAGCGGGATTCGAAAGCTCTGTTGTGATTGCCTCAACGTATCGTTGAAGTTGACTTGCAGCTGATGGTCCCACTCGACGCCGTTTGAGTTCAATAACGACAGGCTGACCAGCAGTATCCTCGCCGAAGATATCAATCGGACCTGCTTTCGTTTGTCGCTCAGTCGCGATTGGATGAAACCCCTTTTCGATAACCTCCGGTTGATTTAGAATCCATTGTCGAAGGTCCTCCTCGCTTCCAGTCAATTTGAGATCACTTCGATCAGTGACTGCGTACGCAGAGACTGTTTCGACGCGCTCAAATAACACATCAAGCTGTTCTGTGGGATTGCTTCGCGTGCTTCGAATCTGAAGTTGTCCATCACGAACGCTCGCATTATGTGTTGACCCAGGTGGCTGCCAGTTGACCGGCTCACGGTTTTCAGCCGTGTGAACAAGCGCAGTCCCATCAGGTTTGTATATGACGAGACGCTGCCCTGGTCCCAACGTTGAGGCTGCTCGTCCGTCATAATGAACTTCACACCGACCAAACATTGTCAGCAGACGTCCATTCTCGAATGCAGACCCTACTAGCTCGAATGCATCTCGGTGTGTGGGTCGATGAAGTCTCGTCGTGGTCATTACCCGCCTATTGGTATTGCCGTCTTACATCATCAAAAACGGCACGTATGAGTATGGTTGTGGCACCAATGGTGTTTGCAAGCATGTCAGCCGATGAGAATCCTCGTGTCGGAACAATTGTCTGGAGTCCCTCAATTCCAGCTCCAAATACACTCACAGAAATGACCACAACGACTGTGTCACGATAGTCTGTGAGACCAAGTCTTCGTGCACTGACAACTGTCCACGCCAGCGTGGCATACCCAAGCATATGGAGGAAAATATCCACACGGACATTGAATGCGACATCCACCATCATATGACCCTCACCCTGTGGAATAGGAATGATTGATGAAACGAGGATACTGAAAGCACAGCAAAAAGAGGGTATCCACCGTTTGTAAGGACCCTGTTGTAACACCCGGATAGGCAGTCGCATAGCTATTCGTGGATATTGATTGAAGAAAGTAGTTCAGAGAACTGTCGCAACCGAAGTGGACTCCGCCGCCCGCCGGACCGCCAGCCTCCGTCCGCTACGTGTGTGTCGACTCCGATGCCGGATTACAGGCGTTCGACGTTCTTCGCGCGCGGACCTTTGTCCGCTTGCACAATTTCAAACTCGAGATCTTGACCTTCTTCGAGGTCTGGACCGCCAATATCTTCCATGTGGAAGAAAACGTCCTCGTCTGCATCCTCGGTGGAGATGAATCCGTAACCGCCTGTGTCGTTAAAGAAGTCGACAGTACCTTGCGCCATTGCAAGTATATTAATCCCCTGGCTACTGATAACTGTTGTGCGATGTGTGATACCACGGCGAGACATCTTTGATGTAAAAGCTGTGTCTGAGTATGATCCTCGCGTGAACTACTTGACCCTGCTCGCTCACGGCTTTCGCCATTCGTCACTTGAGGGCGGGCTTCCCGTCTCGATGGCGCCATTGGCATCCGCGACCTCTAGCTCTGACGTGCTGGAGAAGCGAAATATCATATAAACCCCAGATGCTGATGGAAAAATTCATAACTAACAGACCAATATGGTTGTGAATCCACTCTGTCGAAATCGAGAGATTGACCCACTCTCACCCGAATTATGTGATAAGACATCACACGCCACTGTGTAACGGCAACAAAATATTTATATAGAATCGCAAACAATCAGCGAGTGAATATGAGTCAACGAATGCAGCAGGGTCAGCCGATGATCATCATGGGCGAAGACGCACAGCGCGTCAAGGATCAAGACGCCCAAGAGTACAATATTCAGGCGGCTCGAGCCGTATCCGAGGCTGTACAATCGACACTTGGACCAAAGGGGATGGATAAGATGCTCGTCGACTCGATGGGTGATGTCACAATCACGAACGACGGTGTTACTATCCTTCAGGAGATGGATATCGACAACCCAACAGCAGAGATGATTGTTGAAGTCGCCGAGACACAAGAAGACGAGGCTGGCGACGGAACGACAACCGCGGTTGCGATTGCTGGTGAACTCCTGAAGAATGCTGAGGAACTTCTCGAACAGGATATCCACCCAACAGCTGCGATTCGTGGATTCAACCTTGCGAGTGAAGAGGCTCGATCAGAAATTGATGAGATAACGCAGGCTGTCGAACCTGGAGAAACAGAGCTTCTCCAGAAGGTCGCTGAAACATCAATGACAGGAAAGAGCTCTGAGCTCGATAAGGAAATTCTGGCTGAGTTGGTTGTTGAGACTGTTGAGGCAATCACTGTCGAAGCCAATGACGGTTCTTACGTCGTTGACCTCGAAAATCTCAATATCGAGACCCAAACTGGACGAGCAGCAGCCGAATCTGAGTTACTCAACGGAGCGGCAATCGATAAGGACCCAGTCCATGACGATATGCCGACCGCCGCTGCGGAGGCAAATATCCTTCTGTTGAATGAGCCAATCGAGGTTGAAGAAACAGATGTCGATACGCAGGTGAATATCGAATCACCAGATCAGTTACAGCAGTTCCTCGATCAAGAAGAAAAGCAGCTCAAAGAGAAGGTCGACAAGATCGCAGATGCTGGTGCTGACGTTGTTTTCTGTCAGAAGGGCATCGACGACCTTGCACAGCATTATCTTGCGAAAGAGGACATCCTTGCGGTCCGTCGGGCAAAGAAATCAGATATTGGCTTCTTAAAGAACGTCCTCGAAGCCAGTGTCGTCTCTGATCTCGATAGTGTTACCGAGGATGATCTTGGATATGGATCAGTTCGACGCGATGGTGAAGATGAGTTATTCTATGTTGAAGGGTTGGGCTCAGAGACTCACGGTGTGACTCTGTTACTCCGTGGATCGACTGATCATGTTGTCGATGAGCTTGAGCGCGGTATCAATGATGCCATTGATGTTGTTTCAACAACGGTCTCAGATGGTCGCGTTGTCGCTGGTGGTGGGGCTATCGAGGTTGAGATCGCCCGTCGTCTCCGCGATTACGCTGACTCTGTGAGCGGACGTGAACAGTTGGCTGTTGAGGCATTTGCAGACGCAGTTGAACTTGTTCCTCGAGTCCTCGCAGAAAACGCTGGGCTTGATTCGATAGACACACTTGTTGACCTGCGGAAAGCCCACGAAAACGGCGACGCAAATGCTGGTCTAAATGTATATAGTAGCGATGTTGAGGATTCATTTGACGCTGGTGTCGTCGAGCCAGCACACTCAAAGGAGCAGGCAATCGCCTCAGCCGCTGAAGCTGCAAATCTTGTGCTCAAGATTGACGATATTATTGCCGCTGATGAACTGAGCACCAGTGGCGACGATGAAGAAGGTGGTGCTCCAGGCGGTGCTGGTGGTATGGGCGGCATGGGCGGCATGGGTGGCATGGGCGGTGCGATGTAATCCATAATCGGATTCAATCAAGTATCTAACACTTTTTGATAGCTGATTGTTCCGATAGTTATTCGGAAAATCTCACCGACAGTAATCAAAAACCGGGATAACTATTCATACCGCTCGTAATTATCCGTCATAATGCAGCCGATTGATCAGTAAGAAGATAGATACAGAAACGAATCCTGATACTGATACTGATGATCAGTTCGGTCAAGTTCCCGAAACTCACAACTGAGCCCACTCACGAAGAGAGGGAGATTCGTTGTTTATTATCGACCGATATTATGTTGATATTAGATAACACAGAGCAATAGATGATAAGATTCAGAACTGGCGACAGTAGTTGAGTGAGCCTGCTGGAAGCAAAGAGACAACGAGCAGGCAGTATATACGCCTGAGCGGCGAATTATGCAGTATGCAACGTGAGACTCTCTTGTTGAACGCCACGGATGTCGATCAAAACGCTCCGATGTCTGAGGTTGTTCCCGCTGTTGAGGACGCGTTCGCTGCCTTCCAACGTGGCGATGCACAGATGCCAGCGAAGTCTTATATCGAGTTGCCACAGTATAATGGTGATTTCCGCTCCATGCCAGCGTATCTCGATGCCGGAACATGGGATGCAGCAGGGATCAAGTGGGTAAATGTCCACACGGACAATCGCGACCGCTTCGACTTGCCGACAGTCCTGGGAACAATGATATACTCCGACCCTGAGACTGCATTCCCGCTTGCGATACTTGATGGACGAGAACTGACAATGCAACGGACTGGTGCTGCTGCGGCTGTTGCAACTGATCATCTTGCCATCCCTGATGCATCCTCACTTGGGATTGTGGGTGCTGGTGTCCAATCATACACGCAGTTAGAGGCTATTTCACAGGTTCGTCCGATTGAGACTGTTATTGTCGCTGATCGTGATGAAAAGCGTGTGACAGAATTTATTAACGCATTTGACACCGAGTTCGATGTTCATGCGGGATCAATCAACGACGCAGCCGGGTGTGATGTACTCTCAACCGTAACGCCCGTTGAAGACCCGATTATTCCCCGAGAAGCGGTTGGTGAGCAGACGCATATCAATGCAATGGGAGCAGACGCACCAGGCAAACATGAACTTGCAGATGAGATTCTATTCGATGCAATGATTATTATCGATGATTATGAGCAGACAACACATTCGGGCGAAATTAACGTTCCATGGCGGGCAAATCAGTTAGATGAGAGTGATATTAACGCCTCAATTGGCGAGGTGGTCATCGATCAACACCCAGGAAGAGATGAGAAGACTGGCATTTCAGTGTTTGATTCGACCGGTCTTGCAATTCAAGATGTCGCGGCTGCGCACATTGTCTATGAGCACGCACGTGCAAATGATAACGGATATAATTTTGACCTTCTGGGCTTTGCAGAAACAAATTAATTTCTTTGATATCCAACCAACGAGACGCTCTGATAGAGAACACGGGCTTGTGCGTCTGTTCAAATTCTTCTACCTGAGGACGCTTTCGTTTTTCGTGTTTCGTTTTTTGTCTGAAATAATCAGCAGTCACGTTCGCCAATAGATCAACTGCCCCGCGCACGGTGGCGCCGGGCTCATCAGTGAACTCGACCTCTGACCCAATTGGGTGGACTGGTGTATCCAGTCAACTCGGCGTCCTTGCTCCTGACTTCAGAGCGTATTGACTGACACTCCTCCGCCCAGACGGCTGATGGCCCCGCCGGAGATACAGGTTTGCGACGGACTTCGCTGCCCGCCGGACGTAGTCCGGAGACCGCGTTGCAATCCGCATGATTCTGCTTTCCACACGACTGGCACTCGAACTGGTAAGCGTGCCGGTTAATCGTGGGTGAACCCACACTTGTTACACCGCTTAGCAGTAGTTCGTACCACAGTGATTTTCTTCAGTCATAATCATGAGAGAAAGATGTTGAGCGGTTTCTTGCGCTCTTATTGCTGAATAAAATATCTATGTTTTCAACTGCTGTTAGACGTGTTTCGTGGGTTTGTCACATCCACAAACAATCCCTCGTACTCGGCTTTGTACTCCGCGAAGTACTTCAGTTTCCGAGACATCCACTCTGAGTGCCAGTCTGCTTCGGGCAAATCCTCCCGAATCTCGTCCAATTCCTCGAAGATGGATTCCATCACAATCGTGTTCGAGGGCTTCCTCCATGGTGCCGTTCGCTACGCTGTGGAGGACATGTTTCATGTGCCGTTGCTCGCGTCCCGAGAGCGACCCGATGGTGCGGTGGGCGGATTGTGTCCCGGTCTGCTGGAGATTACCACGTGTTTTCTCGAACTCACGGCGGGAGTGGTTGAGTTCCGTAGTGTCGAAGAACCGCGCCGTGCCAGTCACGGCAATCTGGGTGAGGCCGAGGGCTTGATTTTGTGTTTAGCGAGTTGGTGTGGCACTCGTTCCACGCGAGACAACTAGCGAGGTGACACCCGTTGAGCCACTCTTCGATGGTATTGGAGAGCAGTTGCTCATCCTCGTCACTGCGGAGCGTGAGGTAAGTGATAAGCGTTCGACGGTGGTACTCGTCCGACGCTATACATTCAACTAAGTATTATTCAGTTATGAAATTCAGGTCCAAGTGTCGGCTTCAACCCCGCCCACGGTGGGGCGGGGAATCCGCCTTGATTATCGTTTGAAGCCGAAATCCGAACTGTGTGCTCACATGTCAGTAGTGCAATTCAGTGATAACACAGTCGAGTTATCATTCAACAACATGTCGACGATCGTACGAGCCAAGCCGTTTGACCCATCCGTCAGTCGCAATTGATTCAATCGTGGTTAATGCTTCTTGAGCCCGCGATTCATACAATCCAGCCTCAAAGTCGATATGAAATAAATAATCGCCTAATCGATTGCCGCTCGGTCGGGATTCAATACGTGAGAGATTGATATCACGATCAGCGAACGCTTCCAATAGTTCCAGTAATAACCCAGGATAGTTGGCATTTGGATAGACAACGACTGTTGAACGTCCACCGGCTGTCATACGCTCAGTCTCAGGAGCAACGACAAAGAATCGCGTCGCATTTGATGACCGATCTTGAATATCCTCTGCAATGACAGTTAATGTATCACCCGCATTTGCTGGATGACCAATTCCGGCGATAGTTGGATCTTCTCGTGCGCGTTCAACGCCACGGGCTGTGCTTGCAACTGCCTCAACGCGCACATCAGGATAGTTATCTTCAAGATATGACCGACACTGTGCAAGTGCCTGTGAGTGTGAGGCGATTACTTCGAACTCTGAGGACTGTGCAAGAAGCGCATGCCGGATTGGGGTGACAATCTCCTGTGTGACTGCTACGTTACTATCAGCAATCGAATCAAGCGTCTCAGTGACACTTCCTTCAATGCTATTTTCGATTGGGACGACACCCCGTTGATAGTCCTCAGTATCGACAGCAGAAACGATTGCAGAGACCGATTCCTGGAAGACAACATTATCATTAATAGCGCGGGCAGCCCGGTGTGAATATGTCCCTGCTGGTCCGAGCGTGACTATCTGCATAGCAATCTCTACTTGAGGGGGTCAGAAAAATTCTCGGGCTCACGCAGTCTGACAGAATTCGACGAAATTTTGGAGGATTTGGAGACCCGTCTCTCCGGATTTCTCGGGATGAAACTGTGTCCCAAAGACGGACCCTGACTCATCAGCCACGACTGCAGGAAATGCGCCTTCATAATCGGCTGTTGCGACAATCGCGTTTGAGTCATCAGGATCAGCGTAATATGAGTGCACAAAGTATGCATATTGTCCATCAACATCATCAACAAGCGGGTGTTCGCGGGTAATCGAAAGCTCGTTCCATCCCATGTGAGGAACCTTCTGATCACCATCGAAACGACGATTCCGTCCTGAGATAAAATCAAGTCCTTTTACCTCTCCTTCACCAACGTGGTCGGCTTCTTCACTGCTTGTCAAAAGCATCTGCATCCCGAGACAAATTCCGAAAACCGGCTGACCGCGATCAACAGCAGCAGCGAGTGCATCCCGAAATGGACCTGCATTTTCCATTCCTTCACTGAATGCTCCGACACCTGGAAGAACAATCCCATCCGCAGCAGCAAAATCCTCTGGATCGGTCGAAAGCGTTACTGATGCTCCAGCACGCTCTAAACCTCGCGTCACTGACCGGAGGTTTCCAAGCCCATAATCAACGAGTATAATATCTGTAGCCGTTTGGACGCTCATAGCAAAATATTTACACACATCGCTAAAATTGTTTCTGACGGTCGGAGGAAACTGAACAATAATATTGAGATGGGAATATTTGATTTCAGTAATCAAAGCGGGTACTCCCGTAATTAACCCGACATATTTACCCACATTGACTGTGGAATGATATATACTGATGTCGTCCCGACGCAGGTTTCTTCAGAGTATTGCTGCAGTCAGCACAGCCAGTATCGTAGCCGGATGTACTGGATCGACTTCCAGTAATAACGCCGGAAGTGGAGACCAAACAACAGCAACGTCAGATTCAGTCCCCTTCGGTGACAACCGGGCGACGTTCTATATGTCACCGAGTGAACCACAAGAACTGATGGAAGCACAGTACGCTCCAGTGAGAACAACCCTCCAGCGTGAACTTCCAGTTGAGACCGCAACACTTCGGTATGCAGCGGGGTACAGTGCTGTTCTGCAGAGCCTCGCTGGCGGAACCGGAGACATCGCTGAGACCGGTCCATTTGCCGCGGCACTTGGCGTCGATAATGATCGATGTAACATCATCTTACAGCGATATGGATATGGATCATGGACGTACGCATCAGTCATTGCAACGCAGGAAGATTCCTCGATAGAATCACTCTCTGATCTCGAAGGCGAACGAGTTGCATTCGCAGATCGGCTATCGGCGTCTGGTGCATTGTATCCATTATTCATGTTGAAGCAAGCTGGATTGACTATTGGAGATCTTCCGACCGACACTGGGGATGCATCGTTCACTCCGCAATTCTCTAGTCACGCTGAAGCGTTTGCTGCGCTCGAGCGAGGACAGGTTGCAGCTGCTGGCGTTGGGAAGTTCATTACACTTGATGATAACCGTGAACTAAAAGATGGGTTCCGATATATTGAAACAACAACCAGCATCCCTCGAGCACCAATCGTTGTGAGCCCAAGGCTCTCAGCAGATGAGCAAACAGCTGTCAAAGATGCATTAGTCACCGCCAGTGAATCGATTTATCTCGGTGAAGATGGAGAATCAGGCACCGAAGATGACCTGTGGTTCAGTGATGTTCGTGAAGCAGATGATGAGACGTACCAACCAGTCGTTGAAGTGGCGGACGAACTCGGTGTTACGACTGACCTTCTCGACTCATAACCGTCCACCAGTCGATATCTTCAATTATCCACTATGCCACATGTCTCGCTGCAGAACGTCACGAAAGTGTTTGGTGAAGATACTGTTGCACTTGATGATGTTTCGATTGAAATTACCGCAGGTGAGTTTGTTGTCATTCTTGGTCCCTCCGGCGCTGGAAAATCAACGTTACTTCGGATTTTAAATGGATTAACGGAGCCAACGACAGGGACCGCACAGATTGGTGGGTCCCCCGTCTCAAAGTCTGGTAGTGATGTCGGGATGGTGTTTCAGATGCATTACCTCATTGAGTCATTATCGGCATATCGGAATGCACTCACAGGTGCACTCGCTCGGACAAGCAACTTAAAGAGTGTTCTCACGCTGAATCGAACAGATGATAAGCGTGCTGCGCTTCACGCGCTTGAGACGGTTGGGCTTCTTTCCGACGCAGAACAGCGCGCAGGAACAATGTCTGGTGGACAGAAACAACGTGTTGGGATTGCTCGGGCACTTGTGCAGAACCCATCATTACTCTTGGCTGATGAGCCTGTCTCAAGTCTCGACCCAAAAGCAGCCCGAGACGTGATGAGATATATGAGGCAAGCCGCGCGTGAGCGCGAACTCACAACGATTGCAAGTCTTCATCAGGTCAATATTGCCCGTGAGTTCGGAGATCGATTTATCGGTGTTCGTGATGGAACAGTTGTTTTTGACGGCTCCCGGGCAGAGTTGTCGATGGATATTATCGATGATATATATTACACCGATTCTGAAAGCACTCCAATCAGCCGTGGAGAAACAGAAAGTTTCGCTCATGACTCAACCACAGCAAGTGACACTGGCGTGACCGCCGACAGTGACAACACCGCTAGTCGTAATCATCACACGAGTGCCAACACTAACGCTGAGACTGAGACTGATGCTGATACTGATACACCGATATTGACACAAGAGAAGCACAATTATGAGCACAGATACAGTCGATGAGATTCTCTCTCGAATCGAACGTGCAGTTCTTATTCGACGTATATTCTGGATTATCATAATTACACTCGCTGTCGGTGCTGTCTACTTTGGGACCGGATTTCTTGGCGCTCGTCCGGTGCCCGAGCTTATCCGCTTTGCACAGTTTGAGTTCTTTGCTGCTGAGCTTATCAAATATGCACAGCCAAATTTTGTTGATCTGATATTTTATACCCAAGAGAATAATATCACAGGTCTTGCCGCAATTATTGCAAGTATTACACACCCCGGGTCGATTGTCTCAACGATTATTTCACTCCGGAGTAGCCTGATTATCTCTGCAGTCGTGATGACACTCACGATTGGTGCGGTCGGAACAATCCTTGGATTTCCATTTGCGCTCTTCTTCGGTGTCCTCGGGGCCGAACGCGTCACTCCGTTCCCATTCAATTTCATCTTTCGCGGGGTAATGTCAGCAATTCGAGCGATTCCAGCGCTCGTTTGGGTATTTATATATGCAGCTCTTGTTCCACTCTCACCATTGACAGCGATGCTTGCAGTCGCAACGGACACTGTCGGTAACCTTGGTCGACTTTTCACAGACGAGCTTGAAGAAATCGATGACGGACCAATCGAGGCAATTCGCTCGACTGGTGCATCCCGAGTGCAAGTTATAAACTTTGGAATGTTATCACAGGTGTCATCATCATTTGTTGCCTGGACGCTGTACATTCTTGAGATTAACACTCGAATTGCAATCTCACTGGGTGTTGTTGGGGCTGGCGGACTCGGGCAGTATATACAACAAAATCTTAATCTGTTCAATTCTTTCCGTGCTGGGGCCGGGCTTGTAACACTTCTTGCGCTCGTGCTCTCAATTGAGCTGCTATCATCACGACTCCGCGCCCGACTCCGTCCATCCGAGCATGACGCCAAAGGATTATTCGAGTCACTTCGCGAGCTCGGTGATCCTGATCGGTGGCTCGGACGGACGACTGAGTGAGCTAGTCTTTATACTCCCCGAGTCGTGACTGACCACCTGACGTTGCATCGACCGTGTCGTCGGCCGCACTCTGTATACCAGCAAGCGAGGCTGCACTCTTGATAGCATTCACAAACGTTGTTGACTGGCTCTGGTCATACAGTGTTGCTGCGGGGTGAACAGAGATAACAACCCGATATGACTGATTACCAACTCTGATATCGGCAACATCACCAGCAGCTGTTGTGACTGCGACCTGACGATCGAGTAAATGCTCCGAGGGGACCTTTCCAAGCGTGACAATGACCGCTGGATTGAGAGTCGAGAGTTCATGTTCAAGATATCTGCGGCAATTCGAGAGTTCCTCAGCCGACGGATTCCGATTATCAGGTGGCCGACACCGCACACAATTCGTAATGCGAACTGAATCACGACTGACGCCGGCTTCGCTCAGAGCGTCATCAAGGACATCCCCTGAACGCCCGACAAACGGCTCGCCATGTTCATCCTCGTTCGCACCTGGTGCCTCGCCAATGAACACTAGCTCAGCGTCAGTAGGACCGACTCCATTGACAATTTGTGAGCGTGATTCCACAAGACCTCGACAGCGTTTGCATGCGGTGACATCAACTCCATCAGTTGTCGCTGTCGACCTGGATGGATCAGTCGCATCAGTATGATCCTCGCTGGCATCTTGACCGTTGGTATCATCAGTAGGCATACTACAGACCTGAACGGTAGGAACTTACGCATAACGGTCAGTCGGTGATTGATTACCGAAACGCATCATAATTCACCTCAACGGTTCCATTGACGAGCGCCTCGAGCAGCCTGTCGAGCAACACGAACCGGTTCAGGACGACCTCCAACTGGTGTGTACGCTCGAATGATTGTCTTCGCAGCTTGCGTATCGATCTCAACTGCTCTGAAGAACAGTGTATGATGATCGTTCATATCACTCTCAGAGCTATCCACTGATATCACCAGCCGTTCACGATCCGGGAGCTTCCGATATTGCGTTAATCGCTGCTCAAGTGCATCACCCTCAAAATGCTCTCGTAAGGCTGATTCGAGCCCAGTGCTTCGCTCATAGGAGACTGCAATCACTGGACACTCTGCTGTGTGTGCGAGTGAAGAAACATCAATGAGATTGAACCACGCTGGAGCGACCCCAGAAACGAATACATACTGGATATCCGGACGACAGAGCTCATCAATTATCGTCCGTATCGCTGGTGTCGCATCAACGCCTCCAACAGTGGCTGTTGCAAATGCAAATCCATCTGTCACTCGGTCCTGACGAACAACTGCACCACAAAAAATGCACTCACCGGTATGTTCGGCAGTCGATTCGGCAATACCAAGTGCGCGCGTCCCAGATTTAATCGTCGGCATATGCGTTCTTATTCACACAAAAATAAGGAAGGTGTCTTCGAGGTGAATCAGATAACTAATAAAATAAGACCAGTAGCAGTGAGAACGGTATGCATTTGTGAACTCGATGAACGTGATACAGTCGCAAGGACCAGATTCTACCTCCTTTATTAGTCGTTAATACTGTGATTTTCTCGTTCAATTAATTAAATCGAGATGGAACACACACGGGAGCAGTTTAACTCAACTGAGTGTGGCTTCAGCTCAAAACAGTGGTCGTACTATCAACTACTGATATTCTCACACATAGGTACAAATAATAGATAAAAGAGGGTGGATTGCACAGAGTATTCCCCTAATGTAATTAGTATGTCTATACTCCCGGCTACCAGCTAGTTATCTTTGATGTCCTTCAGCCGATTGAGCAACTCGTCATTCGATGCACCAATTTCATATTCGACCTCGCCGCTATGATCTGACTGGGAGGTCGAGACACCGTCATCGTCCTCGAGATCAGTCTCGAAGTCTTGATTTTCTTGCTCGGACTCGTCGTAGCTCCCGAATCCCATACATTAAATAATATAATATGAAGCTATAAAAATGGACCGCAGAGTTTAGTGAATAATTCTCTGCGGACATAATCCAATTATACACTGATATATCGGTCAGAGATGTATTACTGCGATTTATATCACAGTATTGTGATAAATTCAATGATGTTCTCTATCCGGTGCATAAGGTCACTACATAGATGAACTCTGGTGTTTGTCTCTGTCACAGTCATTACAGTCACAATGTATGATGACCCTGGAACATAATTTCACACGCACTTCCTCGCGGTTGTGTAAATTGCCTCGGGTCACATCTCCGTTCAAGCCCCGAGGCACTCGCCTTGCTCATCTGTGGATATAGATAGATAGAATATGATTTCATCAGTTGTTATACTGGGCGGTGTGACTTTGCAAAGACAGCTCACGATATCCGAGGGGTATGATGAAGGCGAAGACTGAACAGTATATCCATCTAAGCAATCGTATACGATGGACATACACGCAGTGACAGCAGATGCTGAGGTATTCACATGCAATGCGTATCTTGTGTCCGGTGATCGACCAGTTCTCATTGATGCTGGTGCAATGCCGGGAGTCGCCGATATCATCAATAACACCGTGGATAATCTTGAAGCGGTCTATCTGACACATCAACATACCGACCATGTGGCTCAACTCGATGCAGTCCTTGATCAGTTTGACGCGGAGCTGTATGCGTATAATGACCATCCGCGTCGAGATGGCACTCTTGTAGATGGTGATACTGTTGAAATTGGGGATGAGCTATTCGAGATAGTATACACACCTGGTCATGCATCAGATCACGTTGCGTTCGTCGGTGACACGCGTGTCTTTAGTGGTGATGTCGTCGTATACAACGATGGTGCCTTTGACGACGGGAGTTTTGGACGGACGGACATGACTGGTCAATCACGTGAGCAACTCATCAAAAGTTTACAACGACTGCTTGAACGACTCCCACAAACCGTCGAGGAACTGTATGCAGGACACGGTGATATCTATCGAGGATCGCCCGAAGATGATACCACGGATAGTGTTAAGACGATTATTGAGCGTGCACTCATGCGTGCTGAACGTCGAGAACCAAAATATCCAAATAATTGATTTTGCTTCGGGTGTGTCTCCGGGAGAAATTCTGGCTGTCGCTATAATGTCATCCGCCGTGGTTTCAGTGAGCATGTCTCTCTAATGCCGTGTTGAACAGCGGTCTTTGAGCCACGGTGAGACGATACCAACCTGAGATCACTCACAACAATCGCCAGCAAGCCGACTCAAATTCCGACCCCATCGGTCAGCACCGCTATTCAACAGAGCACTCTCTAAGACTTGATCAGAGACAGTCTCTATTGACTTTCACCGAATAAGATCGGTCAGATCATTCACTGAATCGATGACAGCATACGCGCCAACAGATTCAAATGCGTCTTGCCCAGCATCACCGTTAAGCCCGCCGGTGAGGACTCCAACCCCATGATATGTTCGACTCTCATCAGCCGTATCGGCGTTGACAGCTGTCCGCACGTCATCAAGGGTATCACCGGCAAAGACGATTGTCTCTGCTTCAAGTCGGTCTGCGAGCGTTTGCAACGCCCACGGATGCGGTTTTCCTTCGTCCCAATCGTCCATTGTAAATCGGTGTGCTGTTGGGATCGAAAACCGCATGCGATCGAGAGCAATCGAGGCTTCAGCCGCTGGGCGACCGGTTAGAATCCCAATGTTGGCAGTTTCTTGGAGGATATCTATTGTTTCATCGTCAATGAGAACAGGCTCATCGGTAATGTATCCCTCTGTGTCAATCGGTGGGTCGCCACCTTCGAGTTCACGATATCGGTCGCTTCCCAGATAGAGTGCTTGAAATATATCGCGAAGATACTTGCTGTTCCAGGCATCAAACACCATGTCGTAATCAGCAGCGCTCAGATAATGGCTAACCACTGTCCGCGCTGCCTCAAGACCACCACCATGAGCAGCAACTTGCGTCGTAAACTCATCAAGACTGACCGACTCATGACGGGCTGTGAGAATATACAACGCAACGGCATCAGTCACGTCCCAATCGTTGTTAAACCCGCCAGCATTTTTGAATTCGTCTATATCCGTCGGCTTGATTGTCTGATTGTAACACTGATCGACGGTATCAACGACTGCTCGCCGATATGACTGCGAGACGTCAATAAGAACGCCATCGATATCGAGTATAACTGCGTCTGTATTCATATCTTAATTCGCATGAGTGGCAGACTTAGCGTTGTTTATCAGAAAGTGCAACACAATATATTGATTTAAATAGTTATATCCGAAGGTACCAGTATCTACCGAATATCCGTATCGGTCTGTAGGGTATCAGAGCGGTGGTTACATGTCGGTTCAACGATATATAGCGTGTCGCCACCAGGAAGCGAAACCGGACGAGAGGGAACAACAGGAACATCATATCCGAGTGTCGTGAGCCGGCAGTCTGCTCCAACGGTCACAGCAACATCCCGAAACGGTCGGTGAAGTTCTGGTGGGAGATTTAGCGCATATAATAGCTCAACATCGTAGACCGGCTTTGTAGTATGCTGTTTGCTCGTTGTGACAATATCATCATGAACGAATGTCACTGCGTGGGGGACCGAGCACGAAACAATATCAGTGGCTGCGATATCAACCCCACGTGAGGCAAGTGCGCCAGCAACAGCTGGTCGGTTCCCAATACCGACCTCAACAGCAGAGGTATATTGTGAAAATCGCTCAACGAGAGCGTCTTGTGCCAGTGAACACACGGCGGGATATTTATCATACCACCGTACTTAATCATGTCTATGCTCGTCGATATCGTGCCGATCGGGGACCTTCCGGCGCAGGTGAAGCGGGAAGCATCCGCGGCGCTGCGAGGTGTCTATGAGTGTGATGTGACAGTTCATGAAGAGCAATCAATCCCTGACGGCGCGTTCGACCATAGTCGGAGCCAATACCGTGCCGAACAATTCATTGAATTAGCGAGTCGCACTGGAAGTGGTGAGAAGAATATTGGAATTACTGCTGAAGATCTGTATTATCGGCGGCGAAATTATGTATTTGGACTTGCGTATCTTAACGGGAACGGGTCGGTTATCTCAACATATCGACTTCAAACATCATCTGATGGTGGACTCAAATCGAAATCACCGGATGCAGTGTTCGCAGACCGTATTCGAAAGGAGGTTGTACATGAAATTGGTCATACATTCGGATTAGAACACTGTGATAACAGCAAATGTGTAATGTCATTCTCACCAACTGTGCGTGAGGTTGATGTAAAGGAGGAGAATCTCTGCGGAAGCTGCAATCGACTGTTGTACTGACTATCAAGTGAAATTTCAGCTATTTATTAGCGTGGGTTGACGACATCTCTCGGCTGAGAGGCCCGTCTCTTCAATTGATACCCCAGGAATGAGAGCCCTTTTGAGTTCCTCCCGCCCCTGAAAAAGCGGGTGTTCCGCTATTTCCATGTCAACGAGCGATCGTAGAGAGGAGAGCGTACACGTTCCATATCCCACAGCGGATTGTAACTAAGTTGATCTTGACCCGAATCCGAATCTCAGCTGTAGTATAATCAGACTGCTATTGAAACTCTACTGGAAGCCCCACCTGCGGGAAGTCCGTCGGTGACAGCTGAGGGGAAGATCGCTTGCAGTTGTCTTCGTTGTGCTGTTTTTATTTGTACGTCATGACAGTCGGTGGTAATATGACCATTGTGTATATCCGAACCCACGCTCAGACTGATTTCACCTGGAACGCCTGGTTGCGCGTTCCACCTCGGAGACAGAAATCACATATCAACGACTAATAATGAGTTGAATCACATCAAGGAGTGATCAGCAAATAAGGGCGCTCACACCTCGTGCTTCAGCGCGGGGAGACAATGCCCACGAGTGCACGTGATTTTCAGGGATGTCATACCGAATGCTCACCGAGGCGGTCTCTCCGTCCTGTTTCACTGAGATAGTCCCGGGATTGCTCTTTTGATCGTGGAATCCAGTTATGAAGCGAACGGATTGCAGGAAGCACAAAATACCCCCGGAACCTCGTCCGGTCTCTCGACGGTGGATAAGGTAGGGAACGAGAACGGGAACGGGAGCATGGTACTGCCAGCATTCCATCCCGGAATATGTACTTGTCAATCTCCCAACCCAGTAAGCGGACGCTTATGAGATGCTCCGCCGCTTCTGACCGAGAGGGTGTCATTTCACAACGGTTACAGGCACGGAGGCACGTTCAACAAGCCCCTTTGCAACACTTCCAACGAGTCCTTCGACACGTCCTGAAAGGGATCGATGACCAACAATAATTCCATCGACAGCGACCTCCGTTGCATGGCTACTGATACACTCAACGGGGTCACCGTACAGTAATGTGGTCTCAATGTCAATGTCATCGTCAACATCAATTTTCTCTTCTGCATCCGCTAACACTGATTTCCCACGCGATTCGGCGTCGGTAATATCCTCTGTGTATATTCGTTCGCCAACTTCAGTATTCGTTGGGGCTACTCCCACACTCTCAGCATCATCAACGAGCACTCGTGCCTCAACAGCGTGTACAATCAGTAATGAGCCGCCAGTCTGCGTAATAAGACTCACAGCATGTTCAATTGCATCCATGCTAGACTCAGAGCCGTCAACGGCGACAAGATAATCCATCATATCTATACCGTATATTCGTTTCAGTCTAATATGTTTATGTCGCGAAACAACAAATAAATTACAATATAAAGATATCAGCATAGAATTGACATCCTCCTCCGCGTAACCGCGGAGGAATCCTGAGCGTGAGCGTGAGCGTGAGCGGTGGATAATATTATGTTTATCTGGTTGTCGAACATATCTCCCGTTTATTTCGGCTGACTCGCTTCATTCGTTGCGTGAGCGAGGGTCTTCCTTGATCTTCGATAAAACAAGCTTAATTTACGTATCTGATAGTTATACTTATTATCGATTATGACTGGTAGTTGTCATTCAGAATGCGTAATGGGCTCACTGCGAGTGTCATGACGAGCTGCAGATTAAAGACAATCACAATGAACATGAAGATATCTTCAAAACAAAACAGCTGTTATGGGGCGTAGTAGTACTCACCCTGTTGTTTTTGTGTGCGATCCAATTGTGATCCTGGTTTGTTAATACGGGGGCGCTGTGTCCGCTCGTCACGACGGAATGTAATATCAAGATCTGAAAGGAAGTCGTTCATTCCTGCACGCATCTCCTGTGGAGCACTTGCATGCCCATACTCCGAGGGCTGACCATCAAACACCATCAGCCGGTCAGCGAGGAGGTCAATCATATAAATATCGTGATCAATAACTAGAACCGTCTCATCATTATTCTCAGCGTAGCGCCGGATTGCTGATGTTGCTTGAACTCGTTGTTCAACGTCAAGATGTGCGGATGGTTCATCCATGACATACAGGTCAGCATCATCAGACAGACATGCTGCAATCGCGACACGCTGTCTCTCACCACCAGAGAGGTCATCAAGATTGCGCTCCATGATTTGTTCCAACTGCAGCGGTTGTGAAATCTCTGTTTTCCAGTATGAGTTACCGAAGTCATTTGTAATCGATGAGAGGAATGCATCAACGCGCATCGGTTGGTCTATCTCGATATACTGCGGTTTATATGCGATATCAAGTTGGAATGAGAGTGATTGGCTGTCTGGATCGGATTCAAGCGCACCAGTAAACAATTTCGCAAGCGTTGATTTTCCAATACCGTTTGGTCCGACCACACCAAGGACCTCCGACTCATAGATTGTGCCAGGTTCAACCTCAAGTGAAAATTCATCAGCACCATATGACTTTGAGATTGCCGGGTACTCAATAAGTGGTGTTGATTTCGCCGTTTTGCGTGGGGCGTGTTCCTGAAATTCAATTTTATCCGGGCGAATCCGCATATTCTCGTTCGAAAGGAATCCCTTAAGATACTCGTTGATTCCATTGCGAACAGACTTTGGGTCGGTAATAACACCGAAAGCACCAGGCTCACCGTAAGCAACATGCAATGAGTCTGCGAGTAAATCAAGGATTGCAAGATCATGTTCAACAACTAAGACAGCACGGTCACCATCCTCTGCAAGCTCACGAATCAATCGAGCAGCAGTCACACGCTGACCGATGTCAAGATACGGTGAGACCTCATCAAGGAAATAAAAATCACGATCACGAGCAAGCGTTGCCGCAAGTGCAACGCGTTGTAGCTCACCACCAGAGAGTGTGGATAATGGCTGATCAATGACTGGTCGAATGCCCAGACGATCAATATATGAATCAAGCGCCCCTCGTTCATCTGTCGATTCAAGCAGTTCACCAGTCGTTCCGTCGAACTGTCCAGGGATTTGGTCGACATACTGTGGCTTCTGCGCGATCGAAATATCATCCGAGCGTATCCGCTCGATGTACGTCTGTAACTCCGTTCCACGGTATCGATCAAGAACGGCCTCCCATGTTGCTGTTTCAGTTGTCTCTGCGGTATGCTCACCAAGATTTGGAACTAACTCACCTGCAAGTGCGCGGACAGCAGTCGTCTTTCCGATCCCATTCGGTCCAAGGATACCTGTTACCGTGCCGGAGTCAGGGATCGGTAATCCATAGAGCGCAAACGCGTTTTCACCGTATCGATGAACGGGCTCATCCTCAAGTTCAACTGGAAGATTGATTATCTCGATGGCGTCAAAAGGGCACTTCTCGACGCAGATCCCACAGCTTTCACCAAGACAAACATCCTCTGAAATGCGAATCTGATCTGGATCTCCCTCAAATGGCTCGTCGTCGTCATAATAGTCGCTGCGGGTGACAATGCATTCTTTCCCCGTTCGATTCGGCGGACAGTAGTTTGCACACTCGTAGTTGCAACGATCCGGCTGACATCGGTCAAGATCGACAACAGCAATGCTATCGTCCGCCATCGGTCTATAGTGTGACTCCTTCGGTCAACAGAATGCTGAACGTGATGAACCACAACGTAAATGTCATAAACACCACATAAAGATGATCTTTCGCGCCGAACTCGCTCACATCAATACCAACGAGTTTCAACACCGGGAACTGAAGCAACACAAACGCACCCACTAAGAATAGCGTTTGTTGACTCCCAGCAGCAGCAACGCTGGTACCAATAACCTGTCCAGACATGATCGCAGCGGCGACGCCAGCAAGGCAGGCGAGCGTCGTTACTGTGATCCCCCGAAGGTGACCAGACAGGTTACGACCCGTTTCCGTAGCCATACAATAATATCCACTATCGGGCATCAAAAGCCGTTCGTTCCGCTGATGCCAACAGCACTGCTGAATTTCTCGCGCACGACTCGCGAAGGTTTATGACGATTCATTACCTCGTTATCGTATAATGGCTCAGGGAGAGGAGGAGAGGCTTGATGACCTCCCACCGAGTGCAAAGTTAGTGTTTAAAGTGCTCGAATACAGTGGTCCCCTCACGCAGAAGGGGATTGTCGAGGAATCGATGCTTTCAGCGCGGACAGTTCGTTATGCACTCGAACGACTCGAAGACATTGATATTGTAGATGAGGATGTCTACTTTGCGGACGCACGACAGAACTTATATCAACTTACAGAGGCAGTCCCAAAGGCAGCAACTAGCACTGATGGTGGTGAATCAGACTCAGAGCCGGACTCGGAAGTCGAACCCCGTCATGCTGAGTAAAGTGATCTCAGATCAAATTGCAACAAAAGAGCTCTGAGAGAGACAGAAGTAAAATCAATATAACAAGTATTTTATACATATCTCGTGGCTTCGGGTTTTCTCTGCCCGACTCGTGAGCAAAGTTGAGCCTTTGAGAGCGAGAACTCCATTCGAACATGCTGCAATCCAAAGGCGAGGAGAGATCATGAAGACTGTGACTTCTCGGTATCTGTAAGGACTGTACTTTCTTTATTCATGTAGCAAGAGAACTCAAATTGAACTCAGAGTTCGTCCGTGTCACGTCGGGTGAACGGTAATTTCTGCTCGACGGTCGATAGCTGCCTCAAGATCATCAGCAATGGCGCTCCCACGTGAGACTTGAATGTCCCCTCCGCGACCAACGGTTGCTGTGAACAGATACTCATTATCCGCGCGAATTTCAACGGTCTCACCAACGTGTTCATCGAGTCGAACGACCACATGTCTGGATGTAACCTCAGGCGTGACTGTCATCATGTCATCTGTGACGTCGCGGGGAGTATTACCGCTCGAAGCGGATTTTTGAGAGCTTCCCCCATCACCTCGATGATTTGCTGGATTTTCTTCGTGGGTTCGGACGTCGATATCGATTCCAAGCCGATCTTCGACATCAGCGATACGTCCCCCACCTTTACCAATCACGTATGAAATGTCATCTTCCTCAACATACACAATGGCATCATTCTGTCCTTTGAGTTCAACGTCGACATGCCCACGCGCGATCGAACGGATTTCCCGCTCAATCTCCTGTCGTGCAAGTCGTCCAACTCCGGTTTCTTCACCAGTTGATTCATCATCGAGTGGAACAGTAATGACCTGTCGATTGAATGTATATATCTCATACGCCGGGATGTTTGTCTCAAAGTCTGAAATTTGAATAACCGGTCGTGCGAGATCCTCAGCCGCGAGCCCCTCTGGAACTTTGACCTCTGTTGTGACATCATAGACGGTCTCAACATGTCCATCTTCAATATATACTACTGTATCAACAACTTGTGGGATCATCCCAAGTTCAACACGACCGACAAGTCGCTGAAGCGCATCGATTGCCTCCGTTGCATGGACAACACCGACCATTCCAACGCCAGCCAATCGCATGTCAGCAAAGACACTGAAATCCTTTGTTTTCCGGACTTCATCATAAATCGTATAATCCGGTCGAACAAGCAGCAATGAGTCGGCTGTTTTTGCCATATCACCACCGAGTGCGGTGTATTGGGTCACATCACTCCCGACTTGAAGATCACGAGGCTTTTCCATTGTCTTCACAGCGTAATCATTGTCTGTCAGAAACTCTGCGACTGCCTGTGCGAATGTTGACTTTCCAGCCCCTGGTGACCCAGAAATAAGAACGCCGCGTTGGCGGGCTTCAAGCCGTTCTCGAAGGTCATCTGCAAACTCATAATCATCAAGATCAGTCTTTACAATCGGACGGACTGCAGTGATTTCGATGCCATCGGAAAATGGGGGTCGAGCAACAGCAATACGATAATCGCGGAATTGGACGATTTTCATCCCTGGCTCGCTGAGTTCAACGAATCCAGCGGAACTGCTCCGTGCTGTGGCTTCGACATCATCTGCCCATTCTTTCATCGTTGGTTCATCAGTCGGGGAATCAGCAATCTGTTGATAGTGCATATCACCAATCGCCCCACGTTTAGCCTTCGGGACAGTGCCAGTTTTCAGATGAACTGACATTGTCTGTTCATCGAAGAAATCTTCAATAGCAAGATCAGTGGATGTTGACGCGGCTCCTCGGGGGCGAGGCTCGACATACTCAACAGCTATCCCCTTTGCCTTTGCGACCTCTGATTGAACAACATCACTTGTAAGAAGTGTTGCGTTATTTACATCAGCGACATCACGAATAATCGCATCAATATCAGCGTCACCATCACGAACCGATGCAACACTTCCATTTGTCATTTCATTCTGAGCGTCTTCACCGCTGACGTACTGCACATCAACGTTTCCGTCATCGGCGAGGGATGCGAGTTGCTGCAGTTCCTCAAGTCCATCCCATCCAGTCTCACGTCCATCATTTGCCTGCGATTCAAGCTCACTGACGACGACCTCTGGAACAACGACTGTCGTCGCCTTTGCCGACTCAACGCGTTCGGACACGCGACCGTCAACGACCGCGCTCGTGTCCGGAACTACTTTCATATCTATTGGTTAGTGTGGCAGCGGGATAAGGATGTGACATCACATCGGGTTTTGACTGTCATATCCCAGTGAGTGTTGCCAATGACACTCATCGGGAGGCAAGAGTCGAAGCGATATTCTGCTTGTCAATAATCACAATCGCTTCCGAATCATAAATTCTGGAGAGACGATACTCAGCAGTTCATACAGTATCGAAATTACTTGATTCATTACCCTGAGACATTTGTCACTGGCGATAGCACATGGTAGTATGTCTATCGAGTGCACGAATATTCGTAATGAGTTGGTTTCACTCACACAGACGCTCGTTTCAACCCCAAGTCATAACGACGCGGTTGCCGTCGGTAACAAAATTCAAAATTGGATTGAAAGCAACACCAATGCAACGGTACAACAGGACTCACACGGGAATATTATCGCTCGACGCGGCGGAGGTCCAATATCGCTTGCGCTTATCGGACATCATGATGTTGTTGCCCCTGATGAACAACAGGTGAGGCGTGATGGCGAGTATCGAGTGACAAAGCAGAATGGACGGCTGTACGGACGCGGTACAGCAGATATGAAGGGGTCACTTGCCGCTGCGCTTCTTGCATTTCGTGATATGACTCCTGCTGACGGTCTTGAGGTCGTATTTGCCTCGTTCACCGGTGAGGAAAATGGCGGCATTGGTGCACAGGCGGCGATTGATGATGGTTTTTGCCCAGAGTACGCTATCGTTGGTGAAGGCTCAACGAATTATGCTGGGACAGAACAAACAGATGTTGTCATTGCGCACAAGGGACGGCGGGGGTCGACGCTCACGGCACACGGGGAAACTGCTCACGCGAGTGAAATTGGTTGTGGAATCAATGCTATTTACCGTGCCTCGGATGCAATTGACATCCTTCGAGAACTTGCTGTTGATCCACCGGTTGCGACTGTCATGGAAACAGAGATCAAAGGGAGTATAGCTGTCACTGAGATTGATGGGGGGACTGCATGGAATAGTATTCCCGATGTCTGTCGGGTCACTGTTGATGAACGGACTGTCCCCGGCAAGCGTGTTCCAATTGAGCAGGCAGCCATCGAGGGCGTGACCTGGAGTATCGATCAGGACCTCCCACCGATGGCGTGTAATGACTCGACTTTTCTGAACCTTGTGACAGACGTAGCAACAGATGTACACTCAGCAACAGCAGCAACGCCGACACAGGTGACGAAACCACATGCAACCGACGCTGGATGGCTCTCAGACGCCGGGGCAACCTGTGTTGTCGTCGGCGCTGCTGAGCCAGGAAAAGCACACACTGCTCAAGAGAGTGTTTCGATTGATGCTATCGAGCGATGTTATCACATATATCGTGCGGTTCCATCACAACATCACATCAACGACGGTGAATACTGGTTAGATAATTAATATTACGGGATTATTCTATCATCAAAACGGACGTTGTCTGCGTGCGTGAGCAAAGTTACCTATACGTATTGTTTGGTTTCATCAAAAAGAACGATGATATTTATCCCGTCACCTGACGAGCGGTGGGTTAATTGCGCTACCGTGGTTTGTGATGATAATGTCGGGAGACGCATATACAACACTTTGTGAACAGTATGAACAGATAGCAAATATTCAGCATGCGCAAAGTGTGCTTTCATGGGATCAGCAGGTGACAATGCCAGAGGATGGGACCCCAGCTCGAACAGCACAGCTTTCAGCACTCTCGACTGTCGCACACGATGCACTCACTGATGATGTGATTGCAGACGCGCTGGAAACACTACGTGCCAATGGTGAGTCACTTTCAGCTGATGAAAAGGCGACCGTACGAGAGATTCGTCGAAAACACAAACGAGCGACAGCGGTCCCGGAATCACTCGTCGCAGAGATGTCTGAAACCTCCTCAGAGGCGCTTTCAGTTTGGGAATCTGCCAAGGCGGACAATGACTTCGATGCATTTGCCCCGTATTTACAGCGGCATGTTGAACTCAACCGCGAGTACGCTGATCATATTGACCCAACTCGCGATCCGTATGCGGTCTTGCTTGAGGAGTTTGAACCGTGTCTGTCACTCGATCATGTGGAATCGGTTCTTCGAACAATCCGTGAGACGCTTATTCCGATGATCGATGCCATCCGTGCATCAGAGACCACACTGGCGACAGACGCATTCACAGCACAGGGAACATATTCGCCTGCCGATCAGGAAGCGCTTTGTCGAGATGTGCTCACAACACTTGGATACCCATGGGAGCGAGGTCGTCTTGACACAGCACCACATCCATTTTCGATGGGAACAAGCTTCGATGCCCGAGTCACGACGCGATTTAACGAGACTGATCCGCTTGGGTCGTTATTTTCAACAATTCATGAATTCGGTCACGCAATGTATACTCTGGGACTATCGGATGATGCATATGCAACGCCGCTTGGCGAGGATCGAGATCTCTCAGTTCATGAATCACAATCACGGTTGTGGGAGAATCATATTGGACGCTCGCGTGCGTTCTGGGATGTGTTACTACCACAGATGAACAAACACTTTCCACAAACAGATACCCTGAGCGTCAATGAAGCATATGAAGCCGCAAATCAGGTATATGAGGACAATCTCATTCGTGTTAATGCAGATGAACTTACATATCATTTGCATATTCTGATTCGATACGAGATTGAGCGTGCATTGATTGCTGGGGACATCGACGTTGCAGAGGTCCCAGCTGTCTGGAATGAGAAATACGAGGAGTATCTCGGAATCAGACCCGAGACAGATGCTGAGGGCTGTTTACAGGATATTCATTGGAGTCACGGAAATATTGGATATTTCCCGACATATTCACTCGGATCAGCAATGGCTGCACAGTTGTATGCTGCTGCTGAGGAATCGATTGCTGATCTTGATTCACAGATTGCCGCTGGATCATTTGATAAGATACGGGAGTGGCTGCAAACAAATATTCACCAGCACGGGGCGCGATATGAGACAAATGAGCTCATTAAACAGGCAACCGGCTCATCATTTACTGCAGACGCATTCGTCTCGTATGTAACTGAGAAATACGGATCATTATACAATCTTGATCAAGATTTCCACGTAGCGAAATAAAAATAGAAGCAATCGGTCACATAATGATTGCCGGAAGTGATTACAGACATACAGTAGCTGATGTTAGGATCCAACACCGGGACCTGCACTCGTTTCGGTCTCAAACCAGCGCCATGCAGCAAGTGCGGTCGTCACTCCACCCGCGACAGCAAGCGCAATCCCACGGAATCCTAACTCGAATGTCCCGGTTGACCCGCCAAACGCATAGACGAGCCCGCTCCCAGCAAGCGCGTAAAGTAAGCCGATACCAGTGAGTAAATACACCGGCCCACGAGCGAAACGCATCTCAACGAGAACACCGGCAATGCTTCGTGCAAAAAGAACAAGTCCCCCTACGGCTATCGGTGTCAAGTCAAAGAGAACGCCAATTTCTGCGGTGACAAGACCGAGTGGAACAAACGCATGCCAGATACCACTCGTATCCGGGTCCGGATCTGGATCTGGACCTGGGTCTGGGTCTGGGTCAGGGTCACGTCTTGAGTTGTGACCAGAACCGATGTTCGTGTCTCCCGAAGAGGGAGGAGCGCGGTCGGTTTCATATGTATCTGAATTGCGTGACGGAGTGGACTTCATTATTGATTCTATGTCTCCAGTTGTCAAGACCGTTTTGTGTGAGTATATGAGACGACCACAGTGAGAAATGATGCAACAGGAGAGTCACTCGATTGAGTTTGTCTCTGTGATTAAGCCGAATATGTTGATTCATGTTGGCGGTAAACATAAGTGATGGTAACGAGTATCACAGCGTGTATGAAATCAGCACCGTCCTCTGATGACGCACTGTTCGATCAGTTCCTCAGTGACCGTGGGCATGAGGTAGAACCCGCCAGCTGGGAGGAATCGTATAATAAAAAACAGTGCCCTGACTGCGGTGCACTGCATGACATGTCTGCAATGGTATGTTCTGTCTGTGAGTGGAATCCAGAGTCGAGTTAGTGCAGTCTCTGTGCGTAGTGATTTTTTGTTCGATTGTACTGTATGTAATTGAGTGACCACCGATATTTAACACTGAGTGCAGAAGCACACGGTTTATCACCACTAAGAGTGTGTATACGTACAATGAGCGATGCTAACACCGAAGTGACCCGGTTGTTCGGTGGTCCCGGCAGTGGGAAAACCACTGCGTTACTTGATCAGGTTGATGAGATTCTTGATGCCGATGATGTCACTATTCGTGATATCCTCGTTGTGTCATATACACGGGCCGCAGCGGCAGAGGTGCGCGAACGGCTTGCTGAGCGGCTTAACATTTCTCCACGCGCGCTTCAGGGCAATGTCGCGACGATGCACGCGAAGGCCTATGAGTTATTAAATCTGTCACGGAGTGATGTCGTCGGTGACAATGATAAACAGGAGTTCTGTGAGGAATATGGTGTTGAATTCGAGGACAAATACGGTGGTGCAGGTCGTCGAACAGCGCGGTCAACAACACTTGGGAATAAAATCATTGCCACCAGCCAGTGGCTTCAGCGAACGCGACGTGATGTAGCTGATTGGTATGAGGTCCCATTTCAATGGAATGTTGAGGAAGTTCGACTCCCACCTGACGTTGACCCAAACGCACAGGAGGGAAACAAATATACACCAACATGGCCCTCCGATGACGATCGGATCCATGTCCCAGAGGTCATTCAGGCATGGCGGTCATATAAAGGTGATCATGGGCTGGTTGGATTCGCCGATATGCTCGAACGGGTGAAACAGCGCTCACTCGTCCCGCAGATAGATTATCTTGTCATCGATGAATTCCAGGATATCACCACATTGCAGTATGATGTCTATGAAGAGTGGAAACCAACCGTTGATCGCGTACTGATCGCTGGTGACGATGATCAGGTCGTATATGCGTGGCAGGGGGCTGATCCAAATCTGTTACTTGATGCGAATCGTGATGAAGATGTTGTACTTCCGAATTCGTACCGTCTCCCATCGAACGTTCTGAGTGTTGTGAATCAAGAGATCCGACATATTGATAAGCGACAGGAAAAAGACCTCCATCCCCGAAAAGAGGGAGGCACTGTTGAAGGAATCGAGTCTCCATCGATGCTTGATCTCGCACGCAACGTTCGTCACACTATCGAGCGAAGCGACGGGAAAGAGACATTGATGATCTTATTTCGTGCTCGATACCAAATGTTCCAGTTTATCGATGAATTCCTCCCATTGGGAATGCCGTTTTCAGCACTCACTGACCAGCGGATGTGGACGGACCGACTCACCCAATATGTTCGCGGAATTGAGCGATTTGACCGCGATGAAACTCTGACTGGACTTCAAGCACGGCGACTTGCTGATATGCTTCAGGCGTCTGCGTTCGGCACGAAAGAGCGTGATGCATTGTTTGATTATATCGATGACCAACAGGAAGCCGCTGACGGTGATGATTTAACAGAGCTATCTATTGAGCCCGACATAATCTCTGAATACGCACCGTTCGCTCCAAATATGGCTGCAGCCGGCGATATGCTCAGAAAGGTGACTTCGTTCCAGCGAAAATCTGTTGAGGCATATTTCAACGGTGACTACCGTGGTATGGACCCAAGCCGTATTCGTGTTGGAACAATCCATTCTGCAAAAGGTCGGGAAGCAGATCATGTGTTCGTGGCGACTGATCTGACAGAAAAGGTCGTCGAACAGATGGCTGCATCCGTCGATGAGGATACAGTCCCTGGTGTCGATGAGTTTACATCACGGACCGATCCAGTCCCTATCCTTACGGATAACGAACGGCGGGTATTTTATGTTGGGATGTCACGTGCCCGTGAACGGCTTGTATTACTCGAAAATCTTGTCGGGGGTGCACCGACCCTGCCGATTAGTGTTCTTCTTCATAATGAGACTCGCGATGAACCAGTCGATAACCTGCTTGCAGCAACGCAGGAGGAGTCAGTCCCAGCCCCTGAACCGGACGCGTGAGCGATCATATACCGTTTAGTAGTCTCGGTGATACCAAGTTTGATATCAACGACCCAGCGGCTGTTGTCCCGCCAGCTCGGGGACCTGTTATGACTGCGATTGAATCTCATGATGCAGTTGGGTTTGTGGCTGTCAACACCACCACCGGTGAGCGCTCCACAGCTTCGTTTCGATACCTCACTGCGATATCATCCCCATTCAATAGTGCCTACGTGTATACAAATTCAGGACCGACACTCTGTGTCCAGTCCGAAGCAGCTGAACAAGCAATGCGGACGAAATATCGTGCACTCAATGAACAAATTGACACTGACTGTAGCAACTCCCTGACAGGTCATGATGACACAACCACTGCTGGTGATACGCAGACTGATCATGCCGATTCAGACATCACGATTCCAGTGTCTCAGGACTCTAATCCAATTGGCATCCAGGCAGCGGCCGTTCTTGATTCGGCGCGGAAGACGGAGACAGAGACGGAGTATGCAGACACACGAACAGTTCTTGTCCCAGCGACAATCCCACACGACACTGCGATTCATCTTGAACAGGCAGGATACACGCTTCAATCAACATCAGCGGTGACAAGCGCTCGTATTGAGAAAGATGCTACCGAACGTCAAGCGATTAGGATTGCGCAGTCTGCAGGGCTCGCAGCAGTCAATCGCATTGAATCTCAACTCACAGATATGACTGTGACCGATGAGCAATTAATGTTAGGAGGGAAATCGGTTACCACACAACAACTTGAACGGATTGCAGCTGTTGAACTTGCTCGTCGCGGAGTCGGCGGTGCGGACTGTGTATGTGTGATAACGACCGAATCAACAGTGTCACAGCTCTCAAGACATATCTCGGCGGGCACCTTGTCCTCAACCTCAACTCCGATACAGCCTGGCGTCCCGATACAAATTGGGATCTGCCCACGCGGTCCAAGCGGATATCACGGACTCGTTTGGCGGACCATTGTTATTGAAAGTGAGGGTGGGTGGGAACGACGAGCCCACATTGCTGTTGAGGCTGCACTTGAGACAGCAATCAACAGAGCCGAACCAGGAATATCACTTGCGACTATCTATAACGAAGCTCTTGCGGAGCTTGCAGCCTTTGGGTTTAATCCAAGCGCGTCTGATAACTCAACCGACCATTCCGAGACTGTTGATACCATGATACACGGGGTTGGATTATCACGACGAGAGCGTCCCTACATTGACTCTGAGATGACACTGAAACCCGGGGTCGTCCTTGCAATCGCACCAGGAATATTTAATGTGGAAGATGGGGGCGTTCGACTCTGTGATGTGATTAGTATTCATGAAGACGGAATCTCGATTGCTGGGAATCAAACTGATTCATCAGATAGTATAAATCGGTCATTGACACCCACAGCAGACTCATATTCGTCATGATAGTAGACGTAGACGTGGACTTGGACTCGGAATCGACCTCAGACTCAGCATACTAACAGAAATATTCTATTGGGTACAGAGAGCACGGAGAATACCCGCGTCTTCAGATGTCCCCCAGAAATCTGTGAGTGCTGGTGTGCGACCGAAACTAGCAATCTCGGGAACGCCGAGTGAATCCGATAGCACAAACACATTCCACGGTCCACCATTCGATGGCAAATCTGGATATTCCACAGCCCTCTTGACTGTCCTCAAAGGGTGAATAGGGCGGGTCGTTCACAGTGCGAAGCTTATTATGTGTTGGTAATACGATTTCTTTATTCAGTCTGCACCGCGAATTTTTGTCGGGCAATTCATCGTCGTTCATCAATCCACTCACGAGCGTGATTAGTTCTTTCCCTCAGACAGAATTCGATGGTTTCGATTTTACAGACTACAAACGCGAACTCTCTCCGACGTATCCACCGAACGAACAGCAGCGTGGAAAAAACGAATGATGATCCAAGTGAGTTGGAGACGACATACTTGCAAGCTAAAAACGGTGCCAAGGTCATCGGTGATAGTGATGCAGCGTCCGAATTTTTCCTGAAAGAGATGTACTACAGAAGACAGAAACACTTGTACAAGATGAGTTCGCCGGAAATAGCCTTGTGGAAAACCCTCTCGACAATCAAGTGGATCTCTAATTGGTTGTACAACATCTCGTGTGGATATGGTGAGCGCCTGCTTCGGACGTTCGGAGTCTCCTTTCTGACGATCCTTCTGTTTTCGGGGCTGTATCCGTTTATCCGAGAGATTGGCGTCGCTGAGAGTCTCAAGTTCAGCTTTCAGTCGTTTGTGGCGTTTATTGCCGGGACACCGCAAGCCGATATTTCCTCCGTTCTGAGTCTTATACCGAGTATCGAAGCCTTCTTTTGCGCGTTCCTGATCATCTTGTTCGTATTGACCTTGACCGATCTCTACAGCGTTGACGGAGTCAGATGAGATATTGATAAGCGACCTACTGCTAAGGGCTTCAACAGAGCCTCATATCTGAGTCTGAATGTTAAATTGATTGTCTTTTTATATGTGTGGACGACAGTATTCCTCTTGCTCTGAGCCCCTTCTAACATCAACCGAAGCTTGGAAGCACTACTGAATAGAATAGGCGTGTTTTCAATTACTGTTATTGTAAGCGTGATTACGAGCTACGTAAATGAATAGAATAAATAAAAGTTCCATGTCTTCGATAATGTATCATCACACTTTTAGCAGTTGGTTGCACTCTGACAACTGGTTCTTTCCGAGACGACACTCAGTTACTGAGTGAAAACGCTCGTTTGCGCGTTCCGTTTTTTACATACTGATGAAGAAACACACAGTCCCAACAGATGTTACTGTTAATCGTTTATTTCTGTTGTCTTCACCACGCAGCATAAGCCGTGAATAAGAATCTTACTTTGCACTCTCGACAGTCCTAACTGATATCCGGTTATTTAGATTTCTCTACGGTTACATCAGACTCGTTCGTGGTGTCAGTATGATCCACGGACTGTTCCTTAGAGGAGGTCACGACTGTATCGATGAGCCGTTTACTCATCGCGAGAGGGATATCCTTTGGCGTAAGCAGACGTTGTGGAAGTAGAATCATTAACGCTGCAACCATAATAAGCGTACTCCCAAGACTGACCTGACCAGCCGCTATCTGCTCTACGCCAAAGATACCAACGGGAAGAGCAAAAATGAGCGTTCCTGCGATCCCAATCATATCTAATATACCGAGAGACATTGAAAATGTAATCCCCGTATCTACTATTGGACGTTGTCAATATAATATTACTCGATTCAACTGACTGCTGTAATGGACCGTCTTGAGGTGTATTTACTGTATATATTAATTATTTTATATTATATTTTCTATGGGATGTCTGGAGGGCCTATACATCACACAGCATCTGCTTAATTGTGTGAACAACCCCGACCACAACGGGGCTTCTTCATGGTTCCCTCAGATTAACGCTCACACTCCCTGCAACCTCGACGCCTACCCGGTTAAAAGCAAGACCGTCTCAAACGGTTACGAGGGATGAGGTCGGGCGGTTCACACGCCCCGATGCCCACCGTCGCACCTTCCGAACTTGAGGAAGGTTCTTGAGAGCAGGCACATCTCACAAACACTTCTCCAACCCACGCTTCCCAACGTTCACCGATGCATTCCTATCCGCATGGTCTTGATGACCACACGACTTGCAATTGAATCGGTTTCGCCGTCGATTCGCTCGCTCGGCGTGTTCACACGCCGTCAACGCACAGCCCTGACTCGTGTACTCCACGCCCGCGTCAACCGAAGCAATCGGAATCCCTTCAAACGCTGCTTTGTACGCGATGAACACTTGCGTTGCACGAAACGGCATCGCATGGAGCCGACGATTCATCCGAGTGCCATACTCGATTGACTCGCGCATATCCGTGAGGTCTTCAAGAGCAATGCACGGGTCAGGAAACCGCTTCGCAAACTCGACTCCGACCCGAGACAGTTTGTGGAGCCTGTCGTGGACGAACCGATACTCCCGGTCACGAACCACATTCTTGGACGATGACTTCCCCGGTTTCTCGACCACGTTGCAGAGACAGTGGAATCTGAGTTCCATGCTATTATCGAGCGGAACGACTAGGAGTTGCGGTCGTGGTCGTTGCATATCTCTGCCGACCACGTTCATGTGTTCTTGGGAGCGCATCCGAAGCACTCACAGAGTGAGATTGCGTCGCGGTTGAAGACCGTGACGATCCGGAGATTGTGGTCAGACGATCCCGAAGTGATGCGGTCGTTGTACTGGGGAGGAGGGTGTTGGGAGCGTTCGTTCTACGTGGGGACGGCAGGTGAGGTGAGGTGAGTCGAGGAACGATTGAACAGTAGATCAATCGCAGTGAGCATGTGTAGTCCTTCGAGAGGCTTCACCCCGACCTCAAGTGGGGGTTCTCGCCCTGCTCCGCCTATAGACATAATCATAAGTTGGATACCTCTCGGCACCGTCAGTGGATTGGGTGAAGTAGCTCAGGATCAGATTCAACTCCCGAAACATTCGTCTTGGTTTGCTGGAGAAATTAATTGAGAGGTCATGGTGAGTATCAGTAGCAACTGTCAAGTTAGCTAAGAATTAATTTACCGACACATCATGCGTATTGGATGTTGTTCAGATACACACGATAATCTCAATCTTGCTCAACAAGCCGTCGAGACGTTCATGAGTGCTGATGTTGATATGATTATTCACTGCGGCGATATCGTCTCACCGTTCACTGCTTCGGTATTTGAGACAGGGGTCCCCCTGCATGCTGTTCGCGGGAACAATGACGGAGAGTGGGCACTTGCATCAACCATTGAGGGATTTGAAAACGGCTCCGGGACGTACCATGGGGAAAGTGCTCACCTATCAATCGAAACTCATGCGAATGAATCCTCACATTCACCGGTTGACATCGCTGTGTATCATGGGACGAGTGAGCGTCTCGTTGATGCATTGCTTGGATGTGGACAGTATGATTATGTCCTCCGGGGGCACACTCATGAGCAAACAGTTGAACTGTCTGATGGCTCAGTCCATGTCAATCCAGGTGGACTTCCAATTTCAGGTGCTGATGATGCATATCATGTTGCAATCATTGAGACGGATCTTGCGGTCTCACCAGATGCAGTGACAGTTCATGACATTAGTACTGATGATAATTAATAGAGTCTTCTAATAGCGAAGTGACTCGATCAATCGAACTGTCCTTATATATGTCTCCTCGGGGGTCTCTGTCTGTCTTAGAGAATCAATCATCCGCAGCCTCAACTCCAGAGTGGTCAGTATCAGTGTCAGTGACCCCTACCGGTGACTCTGTAATTCCAACGCCGAGCGTCCGATTTGTTAATTCGATACTTTCAGCAGCTGTTGCTGATTCGGTCATTGCACGAATCGCATCAATGTTCTCTGGGATAACATCTGATTCCTGGTGAATTGCTTGAAACAGATACAGATCACGACCTGAGATAGCAATTGATTCACCCCAAACACAGTTTTCCCAGATATCTCCCCGTGGGCGCCCAGCATCATGTGCGAAATCCTTGAGCTTTCCAGCGCCGTCAATGCCCATCCCCTCACCAATCACATATATGCGGGATTCCCCCTCAAGCAACTGTCGAACGTGTGCTGCGGTTACATCGGATTCAAGTGTAACATTGAGCGCATGCACATGCATGAGCGTTACTGGAACTTTCAATCCAAGTGTATCGATTGCAAGACCAGGAAAAATCGTCTTGACATCTGGACCGTGATGTGAGGGAATGGAGATTGGATTCGGAAGAATATCATTGATTGGACCACGGGTATTTTGACTGGGATCACCACCGCGTCGGACAAGTGTAGTTCGGACCTGTTCGATTCCATAAGCCTCCTGAAGCGGAGCAATAACCCGTGACAACCCGGTCGTGTTACATGAGACGACCCGAACGCTATCGGCCCCACGAGCAGCACCGTAGTTCGAGCGAGCATTAAAACTTACTTCAGCAATGTCTGCATCTTCGCCGCCCTGAAAAATGGCTGGAGTGTCGTATGATTCATACAGTGATTTATTCTCCGCACCAATTCCCGATGGTGTGCAATCAACCATGATATCAGCAGCCGCAACCAGTTCATCAACCGCACCGGCAAGTTCAACGCCAGCGTCCCCGAATAACGGCGCGCGATCTGGGATTGCAGCATACATCTCATACCCGCGCTGGTCAGCGGTGTGGGCCTCAAAATTCGGCTTTGTCTTTGCGACACCGACGACTTCCATGTCGGGTTGCAACGAAACAGCGTCGGCGACGCGTTTGCCGATGGTCCCATAGCCGTTGACACCCACTCGTATCATTATCACACAGTCGAGTCACCACGTCTATAATTATTTCGAAGATATTTGGATAGAAATTAACTACTGGACGAGTACTGTGTTACCAGCAAGAGTGACAGCTGCGATGACCCGAATTCATAACCCGACGGCACCCTCAATATATAATATGTCTACGCTTGAACCCAAACTTGCTGCTGCGGCGACAACAGCCGTTGAGAAATGTGCATCGCTCAAGCCGACGGAATCATGTGTGATTGTTACGGATCATAATCGTCGTCCAATCGCTGGTGCGCTCTTTGATGCAGCACAGACAGTCAGTGATACTGTCTCATTGATTCAGTATCCGCCAGGGTCACAACATGGCGAAGAACCACCAGCGTTCGTGGCAAGAGCAATGTCAGACGCAGATGTGTTTTTTGCACCGACAACAAAAAGCATCAGCCACACCCGAGCCCGAGGAGAAGCCTGCGATGCAGGGGCAAGAGGAGCAACGCTTCCTGGTATCACAGAAGATGTCTTTACCACAGGATTAGACGCTGATTATCAAACGATCAGCGAACATAGTCGTGATATTTATGACCAGGTCGCAGACGCAAATGAGATACGCATTACCTCACCCGCAGGAACAGATTTCAGGGTGACTCCCGGTGAACGAGAGTGGTATCAGGATACAGGATCTATCGATACTGCTGGAGCATTTTCGAACCTTCCTGCTGGAGAGGTATTTGTCGCACCGGTAACAGCGACAGGCAAGTACGTTGTCGATGGCACGATGCGTCCCCATGGTCGGGTTGACCCAGACAGTCCACTCGAATTTGAGGTAGAGGATGGGACTGTCAGCAGCATTAGCGATGATGCAATTCGTAATCAGGTTGAAACTGCAGCAGAGGCTGTCGGTGATGCAGCATACAACCTTGCCGAACTAGGGATTGGAACAAATATTGGTGTCAATACACTCGTTGGATCAGTCCTTCTTGACGAGAAGGCCGCAGGAACAGTGCACGTTGCAATTGGTGATAATGCCGGTATTGGTGGTGAGACTAACGCACCATTGCATCTTGATGGGATTATTCAAAATCCAACCGTCTACGCTGATGATAAAAAAGTATCACTTCCCTCGTGAGATTCGGTAATCTCGCTGTCCGTTAATCGCAATTTATCGATTATACAGAATCAAGGAGAATCACTGCGCGGGTTCAGCCGCAGGATGAATCCGACAACTCGGAGTCAATCTCCGCTACGAAAGCCACTCTGAGACTTGACAATCCATCATTTAAACTGACAGGCGGTTCGACATATAGGGAGGAATCAGGCTGAGAACAGAACGATTCCCGTGACCGTGACTGCGATTGTAATCGTAATTGTGGGTATTACTCCTCTATTGTTAGGTCAGTTTAATTTAAATCGACTGTAACTGGTGACGAACATCGTTCAGTCTAAACGTATCACAAATATTCGTGTGGTTGCATCCGATCCGTTCCTCCTCGTCGTTACGTAGAACGCGGAGAATCCCTGCGATTTCAGCCGTCGATAAAAATCACAGATCCGACACTCTTGAAGCACTCCACGCTGGGAGAGCCACTCCGAGATGTAACAATCCTCTGGTTGAACTGACAGCCAATCATATATAAATACGAATCAGGCTGAGAACAAAGCGATTCCCGCCGGTCTGACGATGACGGTCTTCCACCTCAAGCAATCAGACAATCATCGGACCCACTCAGGTGAACGATCGATTCCGAGAATGAATCGATGTAGATGCGGTGCCCGATGGCTGTCCGCAAATAAATAATCACGTCAACTCCGGTGACATTTACTGGACTCTCCAGGTCCACACACGACTGAGGCGTCACACTCCCAACACCAGCAGTCCCACCCCACCCCGTCAGACTCGGTGAACCCTGTTCGGATTCTTCCCGTAGTGAGGTCCGGTGAAGCGACAACCCCGCAATCTCCACCGCTCACACTCAGGATTCCTTCTGCGTTCACCCCGGGGAGGATATCAATCCGTGTCCTCTATCCTTCTTTATAGCAACAGAGAGTGAGTTGACTGCACAGAAAGGCGGATTTTTACCCATCCATAGAATAGCAGTAAACATGAGCGTGTCACAAACTCGACGTGGTGTTGGATGTCCTTCCTGTTCGCCTTCGGAACCGATTGTACACGAGGTATTAAGCGAGGGTGGTGGACGACATACCGTCCGCTGCACTGCGTGTGGTCATGTACATAAAGTCTCAGTTGAGACTGACAAGGCAATTGAGCAGGATGTAATTATCTCACAGGACGGTGATTCGTTTGCAACAACAACAGAGATACCACCCGAAGAGCGGATTGCCGTTGGTGACGAGTTTATCGTTGATAGTGATGCTGCAATTATGTTGGTCCGAGTCACTGGAATCGAAACGGGTCCTGAACAACGGGCTGAGAATGCGTCTGTGACGGATATCAGAACAATCTGGACTCGTGCAATCGACAATGTCACCGTGAGTGCGACGATCAATCCAAAGGAAGGAACAGGATCACATGAATCAACACGGAGTTTTGAGATGCAACTACCGGGAGATCATGAGTTCACAGTCGGTGAAACAGTATCAGTCGGTGATGAGGAGTTTGTGATCAAGGCAATCCAAGTCCGAAGTGATGCACCGGAGTATAGACATGGGAAACTTGATCACGATGGGGATATGGTATATGCGAAAGATATCAAACGAGTTTATGGAACTGATCAGACGACATCTGCATGGTCAGCGTGGTGAGTGTACTCTCACCGATTGCCGGAGCGTATAGTTGATTAGGACGCACCTGTCATTGTATTCATATGGACCCCGCGGTACTCCGTGAAGATATGGTCAACAGCGTCGAAACACAAGTTGATATCAACGTCGCTGAGTCTGTCTCTCAAGCAATGCGGACTGTTCCGCGGGAACCATTTGTCGAAAATGCGCCCTATCAGAACAGTCCTTCCGAGCATATTGGAACGACTATTCTCGCTCCAAGCGTTGTTGCGCGATTACTTACTGCATTGCATATTTCGACACAGCAGGATGTCAACACCCAGATAGGTTCATCGAAGTCAACAGAGAGACTTGAGAGTGATCAGGATCATGAGACATCCTCAGATGATGTGCTTGTTGTTGGTGCCGGCGTTGGGTATACAGCAGCAGTGCTTGCTGAACTTGTCGGTGAACGGCATGTACATGCAATCGACATTAATCGTCGCGTTGTCTATACAGCACGGTCAAATCTTGAAACGGCTGGGTATGAGGGTGTTCTTATTGATGCACGCGATGGTGCACATGGATTACCTGAGTATGCGCCGTTTGATCGGATTCTCGTTGAAGCCGCGTCACTTGAACCACCACAGGCACTTCTCAATCAACTTACACCCAATGGACGATTGGTTATTCCGCTTGGAGGACCATCACAGACGCTGAGCACTCTTGATGCAGATGGAACGGTACGTGCTGAACAGGGTGCAGTTGCGCTTGACCCACTATTAGTTGAGGGTGAAAGCGATGACGGTCCAGCACGGAACCGAACAGTCCGTGAGGACGCTGAGTTTGCCGAGAGCGGATACTTTGCACCAACTGGGTGGGAACAAGAATGGATCGATTGGGATGAAAGGAAACATTGAGCTACCCACCCATGAACGGAGGCTATTCTCCTGCCGAAGTTTCGGTTAGAACGAGAATACACGCTGAATCCAACGGCTAGAGCCGTGGTTTTTATCATGATATAACAGTACTGCAGGTGAGAATCCACTGGGTACGATTGAAAAAAAATCGTTCACATCTTCAGCCCACTGCTGACTCTTTGCTCCATGAGGACGTGATTGATTTCTGTGTGATGATTACGCCCCTCTTGAATATTTCAGTGAGATATTGGATATCATAACACATGTACATATCATCATCACACCCATAATTACTATCAGCAGAAGTGACGTCTCAATATTCATCAAGAATCAATCCGGATACCTCGGGGCTTGACCCCGAGGCAGTTGACTATGCAGTCGTCTTCAGCCCACTTCCAGTGAGTGGAACAACAACATCGTCATCGGGTGTAAGCACTCCCTGATCCCGGTAGACCTCGAGTGCAGCTGGTGCGATGGCACAGGTAGGCTCAGTATAGAAACCTCGAGCGTGAAGTGCATCGACTGTCACATCAATCGCATCAGCAGAAAGTGCGATTGCATCCCCATCAGTAGCATCGATTGCTGCAAGAATTTGTCCACGGCGGACAGGTGCTGTAATCTGGATTCCATCAGCGCGGTTATTTGTCTCTGTCGATGCTGTTGAGGTGTCATGAAGTTCACTCGCGATTGGTGCATATCCAGTTGCTTGTGCGGCGAGGAGTTGTGGGAGCGAATCAATCCATCCCGCGTTCAGCAGACGAACAAAGCCACGATATGCACCAAGGAACAGCGTGCCATGCCCAAGTGGCATAACAACCGCGTCTGGTGCATTCCATCCACGCTGTGCACATACCTCATATGCGAATGTTGCTGTCCCCTCAAAGAAGGCTGGATTCCACGCATGTGAGGCATACCATGCCTCATCGGATTGTACCGTCTCAATACAAGCGTTTGTGACTTGCTCACGAGAGCCCTCGATACTAACCGGCGTTGCCCCGGTACGTTCGATTGCCCGTTGCTTTGCCGGCTTAATCGACGCCGGGACGTATATCTCAGCATCAATCCCTGCTCGTGCAGCATACGTCGCAACGGCTGTTCCAGCATTCCCAGAGGAATCCTCAACGACGCGGTCAGCCTCAACTCTTGTTGCAGTCGAAATCATTACTGTTGCGCCACGATCTTTGAACGACCCGGTCGGAAAGACATACTCAAGTTTGAATTCAGCATCCCAATGATCAGACTCGACAAGTGGGGTGAATCCTTCACCAAGGGACACCGTCGGCTCAACCGGAAGCAGATCCTGAAATGCCCACAGACCAGCGGTGGTATCTGTCCACGTCAGTGATTGAGGCGGGTTGTCGTCCGGGGTCTGTGAGACAGCGAAATCCAAGGGTGCATCACAATTACACCGCCATACCCAACTATCGTTATATCGTCGACCACATGCATGACAGCATAATTGAAGTGATATCGGAAGTGTTGACATGAGAATCTCTCAGTATGAATCAACACTCGTCCCAACCGAGCAAACGTACTCTCCGGTCGCAACCTGGGGAAGTCGCCGTGATCGCCAAAACACCCCATCATTATCAGCAGTGATACGCGCTTTCAGTTCGCCAAAGATATCTGTTACCTCAAAGAGTACATCACCGGTCTTGATTCGCTCACCGAGTTCAGCTTTAAATTGGATAAGTCCACCCGCTGGTGATCCATATTGGTCGAACCCTCGCGCACGTGTCTGGCGGGATTTTGATACCGTTCCCTCGATGAATCCGTATTCACGAAGAACATTGAATACCCCTCGAACACCGATGTCGATACTTTCACCGTCCCATCCAATACATCCACCGAGTTCAGGATCAACAGTTGGGATCCCCTCATCAGGAGCAACGCGGGCAAGTTGACCGTTTGGACCCTTCTGATCAAACACATAGCCGCATCCAAATGTTTTTGCAAGCCCCAGACACTCATCGTGGAGTCGATGGCGGCGACCACATCGAACTCGCACTTCATCAATCATCTGTGAGGTTGAGCCTTGATGAAGATCTAAAATAAGATCTGCTCGCTTCGCAGCCCCAAATGTCACCGCAGCAATCCGTTCTGATGATGTTCCAGATTCATCACCAGGATACGCCCGATTCATCTTCGTGTCGTCGATTGGATTTCGATGTTCTGCAATCTGAAATCCATGATAATTCACAATACCGACAGCAAGGACAGTCCCAGAGAGAACAGCCGGGTCAACTTGAGGAATCACACGGTTTAAAACACCAATCCCGTTCAGTTCATCACCGTCAGAAGCAGCCTGCACATAGAGTGTTTGTCCGTCAGAAGCTCCTTCAACGACCGCGCAGGGGAGCCCAACGGTTGTCCCATCACGTGTCTCCCCAATCTCAAGTCGGCCCGTGTCAATCTCACCCGGGGCCGCACTCGCCGTACCGAGTGTGGTCATTACTGAATATTCGGTGGCAGTTCCCTTTATGGATTCGGTGTGAAATTCTCCAATAAAGAGTACTCGCTGTTCGTCATCGATCTAAGTCGACCTCAAGACAAAAACTGATTTTTCAATCTATTATTATCCGCACTGAGCAGTGATTACTCGAATGCAGATGATGTAGCTCCGTTTCAATAATTGAGAGGGCTGTCCATGATATATTCTCTATGTGTCACTATGATCATCATGTCATTATCTTCATATGGGGATAAAAATTATATCAATTTGATATTTATGCCCGTAAGAGAGGATTCTATCTTGACTGTTGAGAGGATTCGAGTAACTCAATTCGACTCGAGTCAATCAAAGCCGTGTGTGTTTTTATGATGCACTGTGATGAAGTAGTATCAGCCGGTACGCGCCCCACGCAGGGTTATACCGATACTGACACCATACGAATACAATGAGCAACGAAAGACCCGATCGACCACAACAATCAGGGTTGGTTGCCGCGCTGCAGGTGCCTCGAAATGCAATCATCGGTGTTGCTGTTGGCATTGTGTTAGCAATAATTGTGTATATTGCCCGTGTATTCGAAATCCTTGGTCCATTTGCAGGAACTCGGCAGTATCCAATCATTGGACCAGAGGGCTGGTTCGTTGTGCTTGCATTCGTCCTTGCGACATCAACAGCGCTCCTTGTAACAACTATCCTAACGGTCGTGAGCGCAATCCGGTTAATACGGGAATTATGAGAGAACTCATCAACTGTTGGGACTGTGAGTCTCTTTGTTGATATTGAACCGGGACAGGACACGCAAACGAGCGTCCCAACTCAATTTGGTATGGATTCGAATATAATCTATGATTATATTTTGGATTACTATTATGATTCGATCGGAGCGTTTCTTTCTTTTGAGTTGAATACAGATACTGTATCTACAACAGCGCTAATAGCCAGAGATATTATGCCTCAAATGATTGGGGATCGTCGACTGCATCACCGAGCAGTTGGGCGCCAGCGCGCGTCCCTTTCGCAATGATGCTATCACCTCCGTGGAGTTCGGTCTCTGGTCCTGGCTGTACAACCCATCCACCATCGTCGTCACCACGTCGGACAGCTATCACACGCATCCCAGTTTCGGTCTTGACCTGTTCTGCTCCAAGGGTTCGACCAGCTAATTGACTTTCACCGCCGACTGACAGCCGTACGATGACTTCATCAGATTCCTCAACCGCTGCAGCGACGACTGGATGTGCATCAATCCCTCGAAGCACGCCTTCACTGATTTCTAATGCAGCATCAGAAATAACCTCAGTCGCTGAGGCAATGTGAACGAGTCCTCGGAGGCGAACTGGATCTGCGAGTCTGTTAGCCGCACGTAACGTCCATGCCTCAAATCGTGATTTGAGTGCATCAACCTCTGCTTCGAGTTCTTTTACTTCCTCTGCAACTCCTGTGCTCTCGAACAATACTGCTCCATACGCGAGATCGACAGCAAGCTCACTCATGTCTTTCATAAGCGTAATTGAATTGACAGCACGCTCAAGATCATCAATCGGTTGTTTTGTCACAGCAGGCGGTTCATATGATTCTCCCGTGGCAGCTGTATACACCGTTGCAACTCCATCTTGTGGTCCACGAAGAAGAATCGAATCTCCCTCACGAAGATGCGTCTCAGCCCCAGGATTCAATAACCACTGCTGTTTTCCCGTGACTGCATCACGGCGGATAGCAATTATCCGAACACCTGTTTCTGTCTCCATGTTTATCTCAGCAAGAGTGTTCTCAGCGTACTGCGAGCCAGACTCAACTGTCGCCCGAATGAGCACTTCAACAGCACCGGGAAGGGAGCCCCGAATAGCATGCGGAAGACCAATATCTTCGACGACGACCTTCGCGATATCACCAGCAGCGTTCGAAATCTTTTCTGCAGCTGCCATTACTCCGAGAACAGGAGCGAGTTGTTCTGCGTCCTCTGGGCGGCGTGCCGCCATCAAGAGACTCATTCGTCCCTGTAGCTGAAGTCGGTCCATTCGTGCTTCAAGATCAAGAACTTCTTCAGCGATTTCATCACTCTCATGCAGCACAGCGGAGTACGAAAGATCAATCAGTAACTCAGCGGTATCTTTCATTTCCGCAAGGACAGTCTTGACACTAACCGGTTCGTACTCCACATCACGATCCATGTAGATTCATTGCTAATGCGGTGATACAAATAGTTGATGACTGATTGTATCACTGAGTTTACTGATATTCTCGATGGCTCTCAGTCAATTCCATACTCAGCATGTGCTACTCGATTTTTTCTGATATCATATCTGCGTGCGAACTACCCCACTCTACTCAGCCGTTGATGCGGTACCGATCAGGTAGGGTTTCTTCTTTCAATGACGCGCTTTCCACCCACGGCATTGAACGAATCCGAGGAGGTGAACAGACCGAGCACAGTCTCCGCGGGCGTTCACCAGAGTGAAGCTCTCGTTCGCATATCAGAGTCGCTGTATAACTCTGAGGACGTTCCGTTAGACTGTCCCAGTCTTTTTTGTATTTTTCAAAATCGCGAGATAGGATATTCAGCGCAGCGTTTGCATCTCTTTTCATTTCGAACTTGCAGGCAAGACACGAGTGCTCTCTTAGCTGCCCATTCGACGCCACATGAAGCGCACTCTTTGCTCGTCCTCACTGGTTCAATTTCCAATGAAATTGTACCTTCGCGTTTGTAGTTGTATTCGGGCGTCCTCGTGAGCATATTGCATGCTGACGATGCAATCTTCTGGCTTGCCCGCCAACTCCGGTATCGACTTTACATCCGAGTCCTAGTCCTCAACAGCTACCAAGTTGTATTTGAAGTAGTAATTCGAGAACTCATAGAGAAGTCGCGCCGTTTTCTTCTGAGTTGCTAGTGGCACTCAAACACTCTTAGCTGTCGGTTCTCTCAGTTGCTTCACCTATGCTGTTTCCGACCGTTGTTCGCGTGTGAGGCGGTCTCGCTCATCTTTGGAGTGATCCAACAGCTCGCCAATCCGTGTCGTGAGCATATTTGAGGATGCCACCGTCAACCACAGTGACAGCTGTGTTGGTGATATCGGAGTACCATCTCAGTGGTCACTCAGCAGGCTACAAACTTGATGCTGATTGTTTGTGCGCAACGCGGTCTCGAAACGGTAACGCTTTTCTCAGACGGATAAAAACCGAATGGTATGTCAGACGAGGTTAAACGTGGGCTGGAAGATGTTCTCGTTGCTGAGTCAAAACTCAGCCGTATTGACGGTGATGCTGGAGAACTCGTCTATCGAGGATATAGCATCGAAGACCTCGCTCAAAAAGCGTCATATGAAGAAGTCGTCTACTTACTGTGGCATGGTCGACTTCCGACTGCTGATGAGCTCCATTCATTCACTGATGCGATGATCAAGGAGCGAGCAATTGATACGGGAGTATATGAACAAATCGAGCGGCTGGCGGCTGCTGATGAAACTCCGATGGCTGCGTTGCGGACGATCGTCTCGACACTCTCAGCATATGATCCTGATGCTGATGCCGATGTGACAGATCACGAGGCAAATGCGCGAAAAGCAAGACGGATTGCCGCGAAACTTCCAACAGCCCTCGCAGCACTGCAGCGCTGTCGGGAAGGTGATGACCCAATCACACCACGATCTGATTTAGATCATGCTGCGAACTTCCTCTATATGCTGAATGGGTCTGAGCCTGACCCGGTTCTTGCAGAAACGTTTGATATGGCACTTGTGCTCCATGCAGACCATGGACTCAATGCGTCCACATTCTCAGCAAAAGTGACAGCCTCGACGCTGTCTGATCTGCATTGTGCAATCACCACCGCGGTTGGTACCCTCTCAGGATCATTACACGGCGGTGCAAATGCGAATGTAATGCGGATGCTCAAAGAGGTTCACGCGAGTGATGCTGACGCAGTGACGTGGATTGAGGACGCACTTGCATCTGGACGGCGAGTTCCAGGCTTTGGTCATCGAGTGTATAATGTCAAAGATCCCCGTGCAAGAATCCTCGGTGAACGCTCAAAGAAGCTTGCAGAGGCTGCTGGTGAAATGTGCTGGTATAATTATTCAGTTACAATTGAAGACTATGTCAGTGAACATAAAGGACTCGCGCCGAATGTTGACTTTTATTCTGCATCAACATATTATCAGATGGGCATTCCCATCGATATTTATACGCCAATCTTTGCGATGGCACGCACTGCTGGATGGATCGCACACACGTTCGAGCAGTATGACGAGAACCGGCTTATCCGACCGCGAGCCCGGTATTCTGGTGTCGAGAATGCGACATTCGAGCCTCTTGAGGAACGATAACTCAGATACATTGAAATAAACCAGGGTGAAAGTGTTATTCAGACTGCCCTTCGTCTACTGGTTTTCAGTTTCACTCCACATGGCGGATATTTATATATCTGCGGATTATGAGTACAGTTGCACGTCACACGCGTGCATTCCCCCTTTTCCCCCATTTGCATTATTTACCTGAGTGGACAGAGTCGGATTCAGGGTCAGATTCCGGCTATCAGTATGATCACTATTAATTTGCTCGCAGCGCTAATGAGGCGGGATTCTTGAGCGTGAAGATGACGGTTTGCAGTCTCTCTATCAGTCGGTGCCACCTTGAGCAGCATTTCTCTCTGAACCCACACGCAGACTCAGTTCATCTGGAACACCTGTGTGCGCGTTCCGCTTTGGATATAAAAATCACAGTACCGATAACTATCGGTCTGAATCGTGCACCCTTGCGGTCGAACAGGAAGACACCGGGCTGGGCTAACCAGTCGTTACTCAGATCCCCAGATGGGGAACTCTGAATTATTATTCATTGGATGCTCACTGCACCTGCACCCTGTTCACATCCATGTTCATCGTCATCTTACACAGCCACGTTTCCCGGATATGGTTCGCTCGACCCATCCTCGTCGTCGATGGCGAGGTAGTTGCTACTACTGAAGTCAATGCCTGCCGTTTTGTCGCCCACCGCGTCTTCGACGGAAGCCTCTGTCTGACAGACGGGAGAGTTCCCAGCGGTCACCGTTTCAAACGACACGCACCTGCTGGATGTTCTCACCTTCCACGTCGGAGCGTCTCATGTACTCACAGAACATGAAGTCCACCTGTCCATCTTTCGACCAGCCTTTTGAGACATAGGGTTGACTGTGTTTGATGATTTTCTGTTTCCACGTCACGGTAGAGCGTGAATAGCCGTCACCACGTTTCTGGTACCCCGGCGGTTGTTGCTGTCGTCGGAGTTACAAACCGTTGAATCCCTCAGTAAACCCTTCGAGAACTCGTTAAGTTGACTGAGGGTGGAATAAAGATTACTATAGCGCTCGTGGTATTTTCATTCGGGTTTTACTTCGACTTGGCTTCGTCGGGAATCTTGTTGTCTTCATCCCACTGTTGCTGGATGTGGTAGCGTCCGACGTTCCACAGTTTGGATGTGGAGAATCCGCAGTGATTGAAGTCGTCACGAATCTGTGAGTGGTTCCAAATGCGTCGACGTAGAGGCGAGTTGTCTCCAGTATCGTTCTGCAGTACATCACAACTTATGTCTCGAATTGGATTACAGTCCATGTGAGTGGAATATCCAGCCGAGCGTTCGAGCGCAGTGAGTCTCCAGTTGTCGGCTTCACGGCGAGAGCCGCGGGTTTTCGAGTTACATTTTCTGTAACGACAGCGTTAGGCAGTACTATCACATCGCATATACCTGAATGCTTGACGTTGCCGACATCGAAGCCGCGCGTGATCGGATTATGTCCGTTGTAAGACACACTCCAATGCAACACTCACCAACATTTAGTTCGATGACAGGTGCTGATATCCATCTTAAACTTGAGAATACACAACGAACTGGTGCGTTCAAAATTCGAGGCGCGACGAATCGTATTGCAACGCTCTCGACGGATGAACAAGCCGCTGGTGTCGTCACAGCAAGTGCTGGGAATCATGCACAGGGAGTCGCACTGGCAGCATCACGCGCCGATGTTGATGCAACAATTGTCATGCCCGAGCAAGCACCTGTTTCGAAAGTCGAAGCCACAGAAAGATATGGGGGTGACACCGTACTTCAGGGGACGGATTATGATGAAGCACAGGCGTATGCACATCAACTCGCTGAGGAATCTGGACAAACATATGTGCATGCATTCGATGATGCCGCTGTCATGGCGGGACAGGGCACAATCGGACTTGAGATCATCGAAGACTGCCCTGACGTTGAGACGGTTGTGGTCCCCGTCGGCGGTGGCGGGTTGATTGCTGGAATCGCAACAGCTGTGACCGCATATGATTCAGATATCCGGGTAATTGGTGTGCAGGCAGAGGGTGCTGCATCTGCCCCAAAATCACTCGCGACTGGCTCAATTCATAAACTCGAGACAGTGAATACAATCGCAGATGGAATCGCAACGCGTCGAATCGGTGATCGTCCATTTGCAGTCATTGAGGACCGTGTTGATGATGTCGTGACGGTAACTGATGATGAGATTGCTGTCGCTGTGACATATATTCTTGAGCGCTCGAAAACGCTGGTTGAGGGGGCTGGCGCTGTTGCAATGGCTGCCATCCTTGCTGATGCATTTGATTACAGCGCGGGAGAAACGATTGTTCCAGCTCTATGTGGTGGAAATATCGATATGAATCGCCTCACGACTGTTCTTATTCGAGGTCTTGTCGAAACTGGACGGTATCTGCGTATTCGAACGGTGCTTGAGGACTACCCAGGGGCGCTTGAGGAACTTGTTGCAATCCTTGCTGATTACCAGGCGAATATATACGCGATTCAACACGATAGAACATCTCGAACTGTTGAAATGAACGAAGCAGATGTTGAAATAGATCTTGAGACACGTGGGAACGAGCATATTGACACGATATTATCCGCCCTTCGAGAGTCCGGATATACGGTTGAGGTGCTCGTGTAACATATACGCGATTTCTGTTTTTCTCAGTAAATGAGAGTGTGCGCAACGAGAGATGGTCAGATAACGTGTGTACGTCGTATTGAGGGATACATCAGCCATGATCACGATTACGATTTATACTCTCTGTACGACCATTACCTGTTATGAGTAATGGAGTTTTCTGCTGATTCAAGAATGAAACGAGCTATATCCGCACTGCTTTGGGGTCTCCTCGGCGTTCTTTCATTTGGTGTCTTAATCCAGGGATATTATTTACTTATTGGACCAATGAGTATCAGTCTCGGAATACTCGGAATTATCGGAGTGCTGATCGGTGTCGTCGTTGCGGGCATTGCATACGTGATTGAACTCCGATTATCAAAGTTTCAAGCCTAACCATCGCGTCGCTTCACGACGGGGATACAGCCGACACCTCACTAACCACGCTTGATGGCACTGTTGGATGTTTACCCCCAACCGACACTATTGGTGAATTACCCCACCCGACTCAGCCGTCAGAGACGGCTTCCTTGAGGGTGTGGCTTCCAACGAAGTTTCACTCGAGTCCGACTTTGTTCCAAGTAAAACGGTATTCATGGCGAGTTATGAATACAGAAATGAGTCGAACCGTTCGAACATTCGAGGCTATGATACTAAACCAGCAACAGGTTCGTCACGACCTCAACCAACTCAGGTGGACCGCCTCAAAACTCTGGAACGAGACAGTTGCGACCGCGGACGCAAGTGGTCCGGAGAGTATTCAGCACAAGATTCTCCCGGGTCTCGACATAAATGGCGGCAAGAGGAATAGGCTGGGTGGCACAGCCAGCGGCTCACCTGTTTGACCGTCGTGAGGGCTGTTTCGCCCCACAAGAACAGATCGTGATCCGCGGATCGTAATATCCCAGCGGCGGTCGGGAATCCTCGCGCTTCGGCGCCGGGAGGATGTCAATATTGAATAGAAGAGTTTAATCAGCGCGATACAGTAGCTTTCACCAGAGCCGGAATGGCCGAGTGGTAAGGCGCACGCCTGGAAAGCGTGTTCCCTCTGGGATCCAGGGTTCAAATCCCTGTTCCGGCGTCTTCTTGTGTTTGCTTAGTTATTCATATTGATTGAGTTTGTTCATTTGTACAGCGAACCGCACGGTATTGAGGGGAACATGATTGAGGTTCCCGAGGGCGCGTCCGAGAACGTGACAGACCTGGTACGCGAGTTCCACTGATCGGTCGCGACAACTGAGTTTTTTCCACAGATGGACTGTGCTCGATTCGAACCAATGAGCGAGTACAAGACAATCTTGTTTCGAATTAGACGGAACCCTGTGGGTCGACGACCGCGACCCGGCAGCGCTCCACGGGGCGGTGTTCGACCGTGCGGGCGTCGAGCCATCGTTCGAACCGGCGGACGTGAATCGTGTGGATTACACGGAGTTACCGGCGGTCAAATCGGACGAGGAGTTGTGGACCGCGATCTACGAGCGGGTTGCCCGGATCGCGGGTGGTGAGGGGATACACGCGAAGCGACTAGCAGTTGTTGGTAATTTGATTTCTGTCTCCGAAGCTGCAGCGGAACGCGTCACTGGGAATCGCCCGGCGGTACAAACGGGCAGGGTTGCCGGACATGTTCGACGCGCGAGTATACTGTAGCGTAGTGACGGACGTGCCGCGCAAGCCGGATCCGGAGCCGTTCAAGCGAGTTGTTGAGTCGTTCGGTGTCGCGGCCGGGACGGTGTTCGTCGGCAACTCAATCGAGGTGGACGTGGCGGGCGTGGCTGCGACTGGGTTGGACAGCGCGTGGCTCCCGGTCAAGGAGACAGCGTCCGAGCGAACGCCGACCTATCGGGTTGATCGGTTGGGGGAGGTGTGTGACGTGGCTGGGCACGACCGACAATCAGAAGATCCGTTGTCACAGAAGTATATGACGGGCACCGAGACGTTCGTGAAACTCACGACGTGCGTAGCCCGCGCGAGGGTAGCTGAACCTGGTCAAAAGCAGCGGAATTAAATCCGCTCCCGTGTTGCTCTCCGATATCGCTACGAGATTGATACTGAGGGTAATCTACAGATCAATATCTGATACAACACATTCGAGTATTGAGGGAGTGAATTGTATGACGTGAGATGATCAAGTGATGTCACTGAAAGGACTCATAATCGCTATTATCGATATGTGTCAGATAAAGTCGATACTTCTGTTAACACTCATTATTTTATCTGCATCTGTTGGGTTCATTGGCTCGACAACTGCTGTGACAGGAATCGAACTCACACAGGCAAATGTCGAAATTGAGAGCGTTAACGAAAATCAAAGCACACAGACAGTTACAGTTGGCTCTGAGTTCACCGTTAGTGGGGTGACAAACCGAGATCCAGATAATACTGTCATTATCGTTGAGTTGCGTCGTAACAACGGTGAGGTTGTTAGGGTCGCGACTGACGAGCAGTGGGATGAATCCGGTGAGTGGCGCGTGACGATCGAATTAGGTGACGTCGAAGCCGGTTCATACGTAATTGAAGCATCGACGGGTGATGAAACAGATATCAGAGAGTTGACCGTCGTTGCGGCGACGCCCACTCCGACGGTTACACCAGATATGACACCAACACCAACACCGACGCCGACAGCGACGCCAACGCCAACGCCGGTGTCACAAACCCCGACGGCAACACAGACCATCACAGCGACACCATCACCGACACAGACGGCAGAAACGCCTGGATTTAATATTGTCACTGCGGTTATAGCGGTGGGAGTCGTTGTAATTGCTGCGGGTATGCGATTATATAAGAGATAATTCGAGGAAATCAGTAAACTCATCACCTGCGGTTGTCGCCGCCACCAGAATCTTAACGTTTCTACTTGACGAATCAGATCAGTTACGCGTGCGAACCCAGAAGAATCCGCCAATATGACACACGGGTTAATCGTCGCTGGTAATATAACCTATATGTATATCCGAACCCATGCTCAGACTGAGTTCACCTGGAACCCCCGGTTGTGCGTTCCGCTTCGGGTACAAAGATCACAGTCACAATAACTGATAATCAGCAGAGAGACAAAGCAAGTGTCTCAAACGTTTGAGTTGGTCTGAGGCAGTTTATCAAGCTTCTTTTCGAATGGTTCTCATTTATCTGATATTGCGGATAATCCTCATCGAAGGACACATCAGGGTTATCAAGAATAATTTTCTCTTATCCTTTGATAACGCCCACACGCTTTGGATTTCGAAAAACGAATGTGAACCGCTCAGCCCTTACAGAGTCGATTCAGCGTTAATGAGTGTCTGTAACAGAGAATATGACTCTGGGTCTATCGGTGTTTGCTGGACGCTTCTGGAAGAAGATATCTCTGGTAGCTAACTATTACGGAGAAAGATGGTGGGCACTGTTATCACTGTAATTTGATCAGACTATCTGTCTCAAGAGGAACATTCGCCATGTCTAAGGACGGTTGAATTACGCATCTGTCATCTTATCTCAACTGGTTTCGTCATAAGTACGCAGAGAGAATAAATAGGGTGTCATACCATCGAAGGGCGATATACTGACAATTACACGAATAAAAAACGATATAGTATTTTGTACCCCCAGACCATCATCATTTGATATGTCATTTGTTATTGTTGGGTATGGGCGCGTCGGCGCACGAACCGCACGGATTCTTGATACGGAGGGATACGATGTTGTTGTTGTTGATACCGATTCAAACAAAATCACACGTGCTGACAACGCCGGGTTTGACGTCATCGAAGGCGATGGGAGTAATGACTCAGTGTTGAAGCGAGCGGGTGTTAATCAGGCTGTTGCACTTGGCGGACTCACTGGCGACCCGACAGTTAATTTCGCTGCCTGTCTGACTGGAAAGCAGCATGGTTGTCGGGTCGCAATGCGCATCAGTGAGGATTTTAACTCGAATGTATACGAGCGATATGAGTCTGATGTTGATGAGGTCATCGACCCAGAGCGGCTTGGTGCCGCGGGTGCCAAAACTGCACTTCTCGGTGGTAACTTCAATGTGCTTGATGAACTTACAGAAGGGCTTAGTTTAACAAGTCTGTCAGTCCCGACTGATGCACCGATTATCGGACAAACGGTGAATGAGATTGAGCTCGGTGATCATGGACGTATATACGCACATGGGCGGGCAAACGAGCCAATGACGATTCCACTCCCAGCCACAACGGTCAAAACCGGCGATAGACTCGCAATTGTCGTTGAGCAAAATAACTTGATAGAAGTCAGACATACTCTCATGGGAGATAACTGACCCTCCGTGAGTAACAAATAATGTGACCTTCTTGGCATATACTCGTAAACAGCACTCGTTTCCAAATGGGGTAGATCAGATACATACCCATCAACGAGATGCTCCCAACTGATCTGTATCGTCAAAATCTGATGTGGTCGGTATACTTCTATTCATGTAAAGTCTAGTTAGGAGCATGAAGACGGACGCTTGGAGCACGCTTTTCGAACGGGCAGCTGACGCAACGGACGGGCGAAATGATATCACTCAGACACGAATCACACGGATCCTTGATGACCGACGAAAGAAACGACTAGAGCGCTCTCAGGAGAGTGATCATCAGACAAACACTGAATCTGAAACTCCCGATCATGAGGGATCAACGTCGGCTGAGTCAGCATCCACACGCGAGTCACAAGCGGAATCTGAATCGAGCATCACTGAGCCAGCTACCGATCCAATGCCGACATCTATTGTCGTTGATGCGGATGTTCTTGTTGCTGATTTTCTTTGTGGGAGTGAGAGTAATGCTCGACAAGCAGTTGAGATTCTTTGGACGCACTCGTGGATGACACTCTTTGCGAGCGACCCATTGCTCACTGATGCAGAAGCGGTTATTGCAACAGTAACCACAGACCAACTGGCTCGTGAGTGGCGATCACATATGACAGATTGGTGCTCAATCGTGACACATCCATCTGCTGATCATCCAGCACTATCGACAGCATACAGAGGTGGTGCTATGCACATCCTCTCGTTTGACGACCGACTGCAGTCAGCACAAGCAGGTGCGTCGCTCCGTGGACAGTTCCCAGTTAGCGTTCGCGATCCAGCGGCGTATGCAGCAATATTCTCACCTGAGCGATTATATTCCGCTACCGTTAGTGAGACTGACACGTATCCTGGTCCTGATCGTGCGCCGCGAGTCAAGTAATCATGTACTCATGAATTACACATGCGATGAAACGACAGGAGAAACACCTGCAGATTCAAACTGAAAGGGTGTCACCGCGTCTGAAACCACTCGGCGAACGCTGTCAGTGCACGACCGCGGTGTGAGATTTTGTTTTTCTCAGTAGCGTCACGTTCAGCAAATGTCACCCCATCGTGTTCGAAGATTGGATCATATCCAAACCCACCATCACCCCGAGAGGGAACGATACGACCACTTACTTCCCCAGTGAACAGTTTTACCGGTAATGCCGATGTATCTTGCTCCGGGTTCGGGTTTGGGTTTGGGTTCGTGTTTGCGTATTCATCAGGTGAAAATGCAGACTTAATCGCCTCCCCATCACAGTACGCAAGAACACATCGAAACGTGGCTTTTCTCGGTGTTTCAAGCTCACTTTCAGCAATGCGCTGGACTGTCTCAATACCAAGTGTGTCCTCAATGAATGCAGAGTATGGACCGGGGAATCCATCGAACCCATCAATGAATAATCCGGCATCATCAACAAGCACTGGTGAGCCAACATAGCGATATGCCTCCTGAGCCCCAGTCGCTGCGATTGGACGGAGTGATGTCGCCTGGATCTCCGCGTAATCGTATGAGAGCGCTTTGATGACGTCTGAGTCAAGATATTCCCGAGCCTCACGGACTTTCCCCGTATTTGTCGTGACGTATCGGAGCGTCTCAACACTCACGAATGCTGCCACCGTGTGTGAGCGCCCAACTGCTGTGATTTCGCCCAATACGCTGGTGAAAGAAACTTCCCAACTGAGTGGATTCGTGAGCGTTGAGACATAGAGGGATTAATCAACGATTACCTCGACAGGGCTATCATCCTCAGAATCACTATCACTTCGCTCTTCTTGGAAGAGCAACCCCCCAACAACAAGAAGTGCAACCCATGACCGCCAGTTCGCGAGATTAAGTGTGTACCCGATTCCAAACGGCTTTTTCACAATCATCCCCGCACCGGGTTGCCAGCGGGCGGCGATTAATCGTCCGAGAGATGGTCGTTCGAAATTATACGGGACACCGAATATGTCTCCCTGTTTTGTTTCTTCATCCATATCTGTAGCTACGCCAGTCGGTCATAAATCGTTTTTCTATCAGCAAGTCAGAACGCAGGGTTAGTCTTGACATCCTCCTCCGCGTAACCGCGGAGGAATCCTGAGCGTGAGCGGGAGTGTAAGCGGTGGATATTTCAGGTTTGCAGTTCCACCGAACCCCGGCATGGTGAGAATCCGTGTGGGGTTCATGGACTGTCGCGGGTCGAGTGAAGTGGGACTGTTGGTGCCGAGAGTGCCACGTCTCAGCCCCCGCCCCCGGGACTCCTCTCCTCGGTCATGTTTGGACTCCCACAGTTGTTTTTGCCTTGGGGAGTCAGGCAGACTTCGGTGGACTCGGAATTACTTTTTCTGCTGTTTGCAAGTAGTCGGGCACTGCATCTGCAACTGCATCGACTCATGATACTGAGAGGAACCGACTGTTTACCTGACTGGTTCCGATTATTGTCTCATTGCTTAGGGCGGACAGGCCGCCATCGTCGGACTGGCGGGAATCGCTCGGTTCCCAGCCTGATTCCTACCCATATGTCGAACTACCTATCAGTTTAATGATGGATTGTCAAATATGAGAATGGCTATTGCAGCGTAAACGTAGATCGACTCCGAGTTGTCGGATTCATCCTGCGGCTGAAGCCGCAGGAATTCTCCTTGATTCTGTATAATCATTCGTATAATTATTCATATCATAACTGTGTGCTGAGATCATTGATATCGCCCGCGAGATTCAATTTCACAGAGTCGTGACTGGACGGTCGACATTCCCGTCTCAGCGTATCCAGATTCAAAGGCGGCAATAAGGGGGTCAGGATCTGATGCAGTTCCAGTTATACTCTGGATAAACACATGCAGATCCATCGCGTGGTCTTCAATATGATCAGTATAATAACCCAATCCAAAGTCGATAAGATAATTTTGCGTTGAGTCAACACGAACATTTCGGGTTGTGGGGTCACCATGGACAAACCCCGCATTATGTATCCGCCCAAGATGCTGTCCCACCGCGTGGCACCGACTGGCGGTGAGTTCTGCTGCAAGATCGGCATTACCGACATACTCAAACACCAATGTTCCTGTCTCGGGGTCAACGTCATAAATAACAGGAGTTGGGACACCAAGACGGCGTGCGGCACTCGTCAATCGCGCTTCCGCCCGCGTCCGCTCAGCACGAAGTTGTCTATCAAGTGTCGGATGTCGGTATGACTTTTCGACACGCCGCTTTATGACATGATCATCGATGCGTCTGACTGTCGCCTCTGCCCCTCGCACTGGGGTTTCATCGAGCGTTGCCGGGGTGCGAGTCACCGATGTTTCATTATCGCGCCATGTGACCGTAACCGCGTCCGGACGAAAGTTTGGGTCAACAGCAGAATTTTCGACTGAGATTGTCTGTCCAGCCTGATACATCGTTGCACCCAATACAGCAATCATTCCTGCATTATCCCGAAGAAATCGCGGTTCAGGCGCGTAAAACGAGGCACCACGAGCAGTACACATCGTTGAGAGCATCTCACGAAGGCGTTCGTTCTGTCCGACTCCCCCGCCGAGGACAAGTTCATCGGTTCCAGTCAGTGAGAGTGCCCGCTCCGCGACTTCAGTCAGCATTGCAAAGATTGTTTCTTGTAATCCTGTACAGACATCGGCGACGGGAACCTCATCATCAACGGCATCTTTGGCAGCCGACATGATACCTGAAAATGAAAAGTCCATTCCCTTGACAACATATGGAAGGTCATAATAGCTCCCATCGGGTGCGGTTGCTTCGACTTTTGGTCCGCCAGGGTGATTCCACCCGAGATGACGGGTGAATTTATCAATGGCGTTCCCAACACCGGTATCCATCGTCTCACCAAGTACTTGATACTGACTCCGGTGATACCCAAGGAGGTGTGCATTCGCTCCTGAGGCATTGAGACAGACTGGGGTGGCGAATCCAGACTGATGACGACCAATCTCAAGATGTGCAATCATATGATTTACACCAACAAGAGGGACGGAGAGCGCCTGCGTGAGCGTTCGAGCAGCGGTTCCAACAACTCGAAGACACGGACCAAGTCCGGGACCACGTGAAAATGCCACAGCATCGACTCCAATTGCGTTCGTGTTCCCAGAGCTCACCGCATGCTCAAGAATAGTTGAAATCACCTCTGGAAGTGCCGTACTCATATGTTCGGCTGCCTCCCGCGGATGTAAGCCACCGCTGTCAGGCTGATATGGATCCGACTCAATCACTATCGTTTCATCACAGCTATCATATAACGCTGCACTTGCTGCCCATGCTGTTCCTTCAATTCCAAGAATTCTCATAATACATATAATCTTTTACTCTACTGGGTAACGCACGCGGGACACCCCTTGAGAGGACGATCATCTATTGATCGTCAGTAGAGACCACTGACAGGATGAACAAACAACACTTGATACGAGTGGTTACTGTGTAGTGAAACACTAATAATCAATCATTGATGACAGTATGATTCGTGATTTACCCCCTCAGGCTTCTTCTGCTGCACCGTCGTCATCATCTGGTTCGATTTCGATTTTGTTTCGCTCAAGCATGTAATCTTGTTCAACCTGACGAGCAGACTGTGGCGATTGATATACCTTGGCGTATCCAATCGTTTTTCGCATTCCAAATTTGGTATCAAGTTTGTGCACAACGACCTCATCAGAGTCTTTATTTATTTTTGCTGCGAGACTGTCACGAACAGATAATCGTGACGGTGTTGCATCTTCGTGGGCGACTTCAAATTGAACGTCGGTTCGATGCAACATTGAGTTTTCATCTTCAGAGAGAATATCAACTTCCATTGTTTAGTTAATCCATACTCATTTTGAAACGACTAAAAGGATTTCGAAGCGATGAATTGCGATTACTTCACGCGGAGTATGCATGAATTATAGATGTTCAGAGTAGTGAGGCATATCGCTAAGTTTCAAAACCAATGAAACTGTTATGATGCTCAAACACAGGATAGTCTAATCAATCACCAGATGATCTTCAAATTCAAATTTAAATTCAATTTTTGGATCCAAATCCAAATCCAAGTCAAAGTCAAAGTCAATTTCGCATCTCGTCATGAGCGTATTCAACTCATCTTGGATTACTATCGGGGTCCATGCCAAGCCGATCAAATGCCGCAGCAACATCCCCATCCATGCGATTAAGTAGTTTCGTCATTGTCGTTTGTGTGTCAGGAGTCACAGCAACACGTACCATCCCTTGATCGGGTTGTCCATATACGACGGTTGCCCCTGTTTGTGCTACAAGAACAGCCGGAAGTGTTGCAAGGTCTTCTTCGCCGTCAACAACAATTGTAATAGATCCAGATGCTGCCACTGCAGTCTGTAGCGCATCCAGTAATGCTGCAGATATCACTCCCGGTGGGTTCTCGACATCAACCCGTTTGTTGTGCTCTGACAACGTTGCTTCGACTGTTTTATTAACAGTCTCGCGTTTTGTCTGCCCGTCGATAATAGCCACCGCAGGGGTGTAATCGGCCGTCTGGAGGTGATACGTGACAATATCGCCGACAGCGATGATTGGTCGCCCAGCATCAGCGAGAAATTGCGTAACATCAGTATATACCGGTCCAAACGGTGATTTGAATTCCTGCCGAAGTGATGGTGGGAGTTTAAGCGGCAACTCGGTCATGAATAGTACTCTTATCTTAGCGCACCTTGAGTGCGTATCCACCGGGTTCTGTGACGTTCATCTCCTCGGCAATTGCTGAGTCATCTGGGTGCGTTACAACGACATATCCCGCCCAATCCTCAGTGAGACTACTTGATCCGCAGTTCTCACAGGTTTGTGAATCGGCGTGATTGATATAATGACACTCGCGACATGAAAGGCGGGTCTGTGCCATCTACTTCCCCTCCGCGCCGGCCTCCGTCGTGGCAGGGTTGGCCTGTCGATCCGCTTGTAACCAGCCATGCTTACCAAGACCAGGTTGCTTTGCGGTAAGCCCAATCTTTGAATCGCGAGGGTTTCGCTCATCAATGCTTTTTGTCACAACACGAACACGAACAGAGTCACCTACTCCGAGTGTCCGATTCGACTCTGTGGATGCAAGTTGCTGATTCTCGCCGTCGTATGCAAGGTACTCATCAGAAATTTGTGAGACATGCAAAAGTCCATCAACAGGACCAATTCCAACAAACGCTCCAAACTCGACGACTTCAACGACTTCTCCATCGACAACCTCCTGCATCGCCGGATCAAATGTAATCGCATCGAATTTAGCCTCGTAGTATACACCAGCACGCCCTGGAAGGACTGTCCCTTCACCAATATCAAGGACGCTAATAACGCTGACAACACTTCCAATGTCTTCATCCATCCGTCCCTCTAGTTTGTCTTGTAGAAGTCGTTTAACACGCTGCGGTGTGACATCTGCAAGGTGCCGCGGAGGCACTTCGACTGTATCTGTGAGTTGTACCCGTTTATACATACGTTATGGCTCTGTTATCTCCAATGTGTTTCGCCCCCTTATACCGATTACGCGAACATCGTAGTTATATAATCGGTTACGGAGCGGTCTGTCTTCTGTGACGACATAGTGCTCTGTCGTTGAGTGTTCGTCCGTAGCTGTCTGTGTCGTCGCCTCCGCTGTTGACTCTGCGTCAGACGTTTCAATTACGATCACGTCCACGTTCATATCTGTGTCTGTGTCCGCAACTTGAGCTTGAGCGTGAGCGTTGGCTTCGACGGTAATCTGCCCGCTTGTGTCTGTATTATTATGGACATTCGTATGTGTACCGATATCCTTCTCGTCGGTTCGATTTGTGAGGCTGTTGTCGACTGTCGCAGCGTCAGTATCAGTATCGGCGCGTATCGCAGTGTGACGCAGTATTATTTCAGTGGTTGCCAACTCAACAATGGCATCATCAGCGAAATCAGCCTCAGTGTCGACAATACAACAGCGGTCAAGCAGGTCGCTGCCGACGCTTGCTGCTGTCGCCTCAACTCCAGCACCGTCACTGAGACGATTGAGTTCAGCAACAACAGGACGCGGGACGAGCGATACATACGACTCTGAAAGAACCCGATCAAGTTCCTCGAACAGACGGACATCTCGCTCAACAGGAAGCATCAATGCGTTTGTATCGAGGACAACAGTAATCATTGTATTTATTTATATATCCGGTATTGAGTCGTATCTGTGACAATGAGATTACGCTGTGATCATGTCACATCGATTCTTACGACTGCCCTGTGCTCTTCGGGTTGGTGTCTGATATCTCTGGATCGTGACTGAGATGAGGATTAAGATCAATTCAAGATGCAATCGCCGTACTGAGATATCATGAATACTCACTCAAGTGTCCCAATCCCAATCAGTCGCCACCGGGCGCCGACACGACGATTGATTGCAATCTTTGATCCTTCTTCAGCGCAGACCGGTCGTTTAAGTGAGACTTCAGCCTCACCGCTCCGCGCACTTGTGACTGCTCCGACAGTCGTTGCTGTGCCGACTGTCAGCATCAGTGGTTCCCCCGTTGAAATCGTCTCAACATCGCCCGCCTCATCACCGACGACTCGATCGAGTAACTCAACCGTCATAGTAAACGATTCACGCGTTGGTGGCAGTGTTCCCGGCTCGCCGACAATCTGTCCGGCAAGTGAGTCCCCTTTGGTGAGACTTGGGTCGAGACCGGTGCCAACCCCACACAAGCCTCCAGGGGTTACTTCGGAGACGGTTTCACCACCCGCCTGTAAGGACCGAACATCTGTTGTAATCGGTTGCCACTCGGTCTGCCCTCCCTGGTCGACTTCACGCCCTGGACGCAATTCGATCTCTGCTCCGGTTTCAAGTCGTCCTCGGGAGACAGAACCGCCAATGACGCCACCGGAAAGATTCTTCCAAGTCGTTCCTGGGCGGTTGATATCGAATGATCGAGCCGCATAAAGCCGAGCAGAGGTCTCTGCATCGCGGTCAGGCGTTGGGATCTCACGTTCTATCGCATCAATGAGGAGGTCAATATTGACCGCTTGTTGAGCGCTGACAGGAACAATTGGAGCATCCTCAGCAACTGTCCCCTCAACAAATGACTGAATCTGATCGTATGATTCAATCGCACGCTCACGGTCGACAAGGTCAATTTTATTTTGCGCAATAACGACGTTTTCAATCCCAATAATATCAAGAGCCATCAGATGCTCTTCGGTCTGCGCCTGTGGCACATCCTCTGTTGCTGAGACAACAAGAACAGCACCATCCATAATTGCTGCTCCAGAGAGCATCGTAGCCATCAACGTCTCATGTCCTGGTGCGTCAACGAATGAAACTGTTCGAAGCGGTTCAGTCGGGTCGCCGTCAGGACCGGTTTCTTCAACGGTGTATGCCTCTGGCGGTTCGCCATCAGGAATCACACGGAATGTCGCGTCGGCATATCCAAGTCGGATCGAAATACCTCGCTTCATCTCCTCTGAGTGCTGATCCGTCCATGACCCGGACAACGCCTGGACGAGCGTTGTTTTTCCGTGATCAACATGACCGACAAGTCCGATATTCACCTCCGGTTGTTGTATTTGTTGTGTCACTATTGACCTCCTGAGAGTAATCTTGGAATCAATTCACCCTGAGCGACAGATAAACTTGCTGTTCTCACCTCGAAATGCAACAACACTGCCCTGAGAACAGAGTGTTTCTTCATGAATGTTTTTGCTCAGCAGAACCACTAACTTATGCTGAGTGTAGCAGAAACTTCCCCGCTTTCGTGGTGATATCATGAGGCGTGCGTTGATGGGCGAGTCGCGTGTGGATTATTGAAATACAGGACCGTGTTCAGGGCGATGAGAGTGTGATCGAGACGGTAATACTCGGAAAGCGACAGGTGAGTCTCATTGCAATCCAGTTGACTCAAAGGGTGTGAACGGGCTGTGAGTGTCTCACGATACATAAATTTTTAGAGTCAAATATCATGGTCAGGATTAGGATCAGCATCAGCATTATTTCCATGTGGATTTATTTGTCACGTCTCTTTATCTAGTAGTGAGTAGGCTTAGACCTCGCTAAGAGTCATTTCAGCACGACAAGATTTGGCGGGATTATCGAGTGGATAGATGAATTATCTTTCTGTTTTGTTTTTCTCCTCGACAGTGATTATGAATATCGCGTTTGTTGTTTCCGTTGGTGAGAGTACCTGAACCTCAATAGCCACAGCAACAATGGTTGCTTCTCCAGCACGTGATTGTACGATGACCCCATTTGTTGATTGACAGCGACCGAACACACGGTCGGGACCACTTGGACATCGCATGCGCGCCCACTCATCAGCACTGACTGTGGCAAAATTGAGTGTGAGTGATCGTCCCTGTTTGATATGATATGACTCAATTCGATGAAGATCTTCAGTAATGGTCGCTCGGGCGTGTTTAATTACATGTTGACGCTCACTCCACTCAGATCGTTTCACATCATCAAATACCGCTGTCTGGACGGACGCTGTGAGTTGATTGTGAACTGCAGTAAGTGCAATCACGGATGAGTCCGGGTTCGCGACCGTTCCTCCAGTGTTGATGCGTGACGCTGTGTCATCAGCGATGTCGAAAGTAATTGAGCTAAGTTGCGCATACGCAAAGACCATCGTGAGAAGCGCAATGGCAACAACTGTTGCCGCGACAAGAACGACCTGTGCTCGATTGTCATCCGATGGTCCAATGAGATTCATACATACCATACCTCAATAGCAACAGTGCAGCGACTCCCGATGGAGACTGCTTGCCCGGTATGTCCACCTACAGGTACGGCTGGTCCGATAGTTCCATGTGGTGTTTTTATCTGTGCGAAAACAGTCGGTGGCAAAATCGCCGCTACCCTATCACGAAGCAGTGTCTGCTCGGTCATTATTGTCGATGATGTGTCACACATAGCCATGAGGTAACTTTGCTCTGAACTGGAGGGGATCTCTCCCTCAAGAATATGAAGTGTATCCGCCGCAAGTTGATCAAGTTCAGCTGTTGAGCCTGTCGTCTCACCTGGAGCCCACAAAAATCCAGAGACGACAGCAAGGATCAGCAGTGCCCCGACACCTGATTCAATCAGTGATGTTGCCAACTGTGCACGGTCATCTGGGTGTCTGTGATCTGTCGAGACTGTGTTTTCACTATGTGGATAGGAGGTGTCAATACTATCCTGCGTATAATGTATCGATTGCCGTTGGTTACTCACCGACATGCACCTCCACCCACGCGAGCGTTGTATTCGCTGTCTGCCACGTAATCATCAGTTGTCCTGAATTATTACCGGTCGAGACAATCGAAAGATTGAGTGGACGCCTCGGTAGTGAGAGATGATGCTGTCGTGTACTGAGTCCTCCTGGATTGTGTCTGAGCACCCGACCATCTGCCCGGATGGTGTGTACTGTCCGGTTTGTCGTCGGGAGGATAGATACAGTCACATTTCCGGCGTGTCCTGCGAGGGAGATATTGGATGACTGGCTCTGAGGTACATTGGCAAGTGTAAGACGCCGAGAACGTTGTGTATATGACTCAATGAGAACGCGTTGACGAACGAGTGACTTTGTCGGCGTCCCGCGATCAACAATCGTGGTATCATGAACAACGACTCGGGCTGATCGACCAGCGAATGATGGAACTGCCGTCGTGAGGTCCGCAGCGGTGAGTGATTTACTAGCCGACGCCTGAAGTACGCCATGACGACGTGTGTGTGATGCAGCGTCGGCGACGAGATGCGCAGCGATAAGTGATGCCACACGCTCCTCCTGTGACTGATCAACAACATCGGATAATGCCTCTTCAGCGACAATAACACCAGCAACCGTCACCGCAGAAATAAGAACAACCGCCGCTGCAAAGCTGATGAGATTTGCCTGACCACGGGCATTCATGCGTGGATCTCCATATACTGGGCTGTTGTATTGGTCCCGATGAACTCGGTCTCATCGGTCAGAACAATCGTGATGTGCAAAGAGTCACCCGGTGGTATCTTCCCAGTATCTGTCTCTATAATCCGACGATCAGACATATCCGGACCATTGCGTATGCGCATCACATCGTGTTTCATAACTGTGAAACCGAGTGGACTACTCCTGCCGACATCTTGAACGGTATCGGTGTTACTTCGTGAGCGATTACTGAAGATGTCAGTATGTGCTTGAAGCCGGATCCATGACGGTGTCTCACTCCGTACTGATCCGGTAACCGTAATGAGATTCTGTGATATGACACGTGTTGATGCGCTGATCGCTGGGTCAGGATGCTGGAGTTGAATGTACGTTCCGTCTGCCGTGGTGTTCGCAATGATTCGATATGGATTTTGACGGATGTGCTGTGGGAGTGTTATCTTGATGCGTCGGTCAACAGCAGATGCATCCTCTGTCCCCTCTGCTGTTGACTCAATTCGATCAGCAGCGCTAATCACCACCCTGTCAGCAAGTTCAAGACCGACAGCAGATTGATATCCGGGAGCCACACCTCCAAGCAGTGACGTAGTCAGTAACGCAATCAGGATAATGCCAATCCCTAACTCAAGTGTTTTTCCTGCGACCGGTGAAATCGCCCGATCATTAGAGATAATTTCCCATCGACGATCATTACTCATTGTCCCACCGCCACAGTGAGTTGGACATCATGAACGACGATATACACACGTCGTGCGTCGTCGAACGCTGCAATCAGACTTACAGTTCCATCATGATCGATATCACGTCGTGTTATTGTCTCTGCGCCACGCTCGTGTAGATGCTGTTCCCATATCTCCGGTGTTGCGGTCTCAATGGCGAGTTTGTACACTGCGGTAGGGAATATAATTCGATTGCTCCGCGCTGCTGTTCGAAATGAGACGACAAGACGGTGACCACTTGTTGAGACCGCATCCGCGCCACTCGCATTCAATACTGGGACGCCAAGATATAATGCATCTGGCGAAACGGTAATTCGACTCTCTCCTGGCATCGTCGCCGTCTGTCGGTCCTGACGGATTATGGCTCCAGCGAAGGCAGTCAGGGTCCGTGAGCCTCCGCGATAAACGAGCGCTCCAGCATGCCCACTCCACACGATATCATCACCCTCAGCAAGAAGTCGAATTGAACGATTTCGAACACTAACTGTTCCTCGGGAAAGTCGCGTTTTCGTCGTGCGTCGATCATTGTGAGGCTCAAATACCTGATGAAGATCAGCACTCACGCGTGTCGTGTCAGCCGCAGCGACCCCGTCGGCGACGAGTGCGCCTGTTGAGGCAGTCAATGCGCTGATTGCAACGACAGTAATCCCCAGTAAAAGAGCAACGCCAATGACACTTGATTGCCCACGTGCCACGTTCCGATTGCTGAAATGAAGTCGATATCGTAGCTGTCTTATGATACTGCTTCGGACCGAAATATCAGGATCGCGGTCTGATGACATTAAATTACTCCTGTCCCGACAAAGACAAGATGACAGATTGCAACAAGACATCCAGAGTGTAACAGTGCTTCATATCGACCGCGACTGGCGACACCAGCAAACCATCCTGCAGCAAGCATCGTTGACTGTGTGACGACGTACAGTCGGTACTGATCTCGCACAAGATCAATCGCCTCACCACCAGCGACACCAGCGACATCTGATGTGATTGCGAGCCTGGCAAATCCCGCAAATACCTGCGTGCTCGTTGCCACTGTAATCCCGATGATTAAGAGTGCAGTCGTCCATCCAACGGCGACATACACTAACATCCCCGATCGGAGAGACCGCTTTTCATGATACAACCGACCGACTTCCGCTTGTAATGTTTCAAAAACGACTCCAGTATCACTTCCTGCATCCATTGCTCCTATGACAAGTCCGACTGTTTGTTCTGCCAAGGGTGTTCCAACGCGGGTAACGAATCGATCCAAGGCTGCTGTTCGAAGGTCAGTGCCCACATCGTTGTGTGTCGTTGTCAATTGAAGATTTGAGGCTAAATCTGTCACATCCTCACTAAGTGGTCCCAGATCAACATCGCTCGCAACATGTGTCACTGCATCAACAAATGGACGTCCGAGATTGATATGCCCTGAGATTGCATGAACAAAGTCTTTGAGTTCATGATCTTTCGCATCGTCTGAGCGTGCACGCCGAACTGCAACGACCCCAACTGGGAGAGAATAGCTTACATATCCGACGAGACCAGCCACAAGCGGGTCCACGTTAGCCGTGAGTGATATTCCAGTGCCGATGACTCCAATCAGCACAAAAACGATCATCGCACTTGCAGGATTTCGCGGTGCTGTTGTGAGTGTCTTACTGATGGATGGCGGACGGACATATTGCTGTTTTTGATCCGCAGGACGGAGGGACTCAACGAGTGATGCAACACCAACACCAACAATAAGAATGAATCCAGCACTCCCATACACAATCATCTCTTGGAGGGTTACAACACCAACGAGAGTCTGTATTGGTGCTGCCAGCCCAGGGGAAAGGAGACTCATTACTGTGATGATAATAACAACAAGTGCTGGGAGGACGAGTAAGACCACGAACAATTCTGCAAGAAGCTCAAGGAATCCTTGTGCACGCTGGCGCTCACTATCCTGTCGGTATCGAAGCATTCGACTCTCCATCGAAAGATAATTTCCAAGGGCGTCCTCGCCTTGATCAGCATGTTCACGAAATTTCAATAAGAATGGTCCGAGCGTTTCCTGTGCAGGGGTGTCGCGGGCGACGCGGCGAAGTCCCTCATTAATATTTCCTGTCAGTGCAGCCGTGTTCAATACCGTTCGTATTGATACCGCTGTTTCACCATATGCGTCGGTATCTGCAACACGACGAAGCATAGCACGCCGGTCATCACTACCCGAAGAAAGGACGTTGAGATATCGAACAGCGCTTGGTAGTGTTCGGTCAATCGCAGCGCGGCGGACGGCCGTCACCCAGCGAAGATACCGCCCACCCATGTATATTACACCCCACCGGATTGTGCCAACGGCACTGAGTGAGAGTATGAGTGCAACGACAAACTGTCCATGTATCTGATATACGCTTGTGTCTGTATATGCGCCAGTTATACCAATGAGATTGTCTGAGACTTCGATGAAGCCAAGACGAGAGATAACCGAAGCGCCCTGAACTATCACAGCGGCAAACAGTGACGCCGGAGCAGTAAGCAGCATAATCCCGATTGTCCCCCCGGTAGCGAGCGATAATGCCCATGCAAGGGCGTATACTCGGGCGAGATAGACATCGAATGCAACAGTAAAATCAGTCCCCCTGTACACTCGACGATGCTGGTCGTGAGCATGACCGTCTGCACGATCAGCGAATAGTGCATATGCAATCCGGTCAGGCAATGTATACCAGGATCGAAAAGATGTGCCCATCAGGCCTCCCGTTCAGCGTCAATTGATTCCGATGACGTCGAGGTCTTGATTGTCCGTTCTGTCGTCCTCTGGTCGTTGTCTTTTGTTTCCTCTTGATTTGGCTGTTCTTCGGTTATTATATTCTGATTGATATTTTCTTGTGGGCGAGCATCATCCGGGGCTGCTTGTCTCCGCCTGACACGCTCAATGGTTGCTGCTTCATCTGTTCGAAGATCAGCAAGAAAGCCGAATAGGCGGTCTGCATCGGTGATGTCCTCTCGGACAAGATACTGGACATATCGATGTCGATTCCGAAATGACTCCGCAATATCATCAACATCTTGATCTGTTGCAGTCGCAATCCGGTGAAATACGCGGTGTGTGAGTCTATCTTGAATTCCCTCCGTCGCTGCATTCGGACCGCCGAGGCTAGGATGGTCATAAGCCATCGCGAAGGACCCATCAGTGTCACGCCAAAGAATCGTGTTATAATATAATGTTGTTCCTGCTTTTTCAATAACACCGGTCCGAGCAGATGATGGAAGCGTCTCATAATCTGCAGCAGAGAGCAATTCAACGACTGAGCCAACATATCGCTCACCATTAACACGTCGTGGAAAGACAACAAGATCCAACTCTCGAAGTAAGTATACTGGCAATCCTTGCTCAACAACACGGTTGACAAGCGTATGGATGTCTTCTGCATGTGTCGTTCCGATGACACCATGACCAGTGTTCAAAATTTCTGCGTAAGTTTGAAATGATGCTGGTGTATTCACCTCAGCGATAACCTCGATGTCTGGGTTGAGATAGTTCGCCTCTGTCATCAGATCAGCCATCGAAACTCGCTTGAACTCATCCTCGTGTTCACGGGTGGTTAATGAAACCCCTGTTTCATGCGGGAGGTACACCTCACGAGACCCCTCATCAATTGATATGGGACGATGATCGTAGGGGATAAATGGCATCAAAGAATTCAGTAATGTCGTCTTCCCAGCCCCGGTTGGTCCAGAAAAGAGCACAACACGGTGGTGTTCATACAACAGCCACAACAGTGCAACAAGTTCGGTGGGGATTGAGCCAGAGTGGATCAGATCAACGGGTGTCAGCGGCTTTGCAGCCTGTTTTCGGATAGAGATATGTGGTCCTGACTCACTGATCACCGGAAGCGCAACTGCACATCGAATGGTCTCACTATGCTCGTGAGCTGTAGCATCAATCCCGTCCGGTTCAAGATTCACCTTGGCTGATGGACGGCTGGAACTTAATTCGACACCATCAGCAGCTGCCAGCTGTGTGACGACATTCACAAAGGTCGTCTCATTCTCGAAGCTGAGATTTGTCGGAACACGTTCACCGGCATCAACAACATCTGCTCGAGGGACAACCTTGATTCGCTCACCGACACGGTTCGCCTCAATATCCTCAAGATGTGAATCCCGAATCGGGATAGTGAGTACTCCCTCGCCAATAAGATCACGAAGGATATAATATATCAGATCGTCAAGACGACCTTTCGCATACCGGCGACCGACTGGTGGTGCAGCGACGCCGACTCGAGCAAGTACCTGACGTGACCGATATGCGGTTTTCGCTATCCATGTTTGTGTATTTTTTACTGTCAGTCGTCGCGACAAGAATTTCCGGGCTGTATTTTGCACGAATGCTGTTCGGTCTGCAACGAGTTCGTCGACGTTTGCCCCCCAAATATGTTTTTTACACTCACGAATAAGGGTCTCATCGCCTGGAAGCAACGCGGGTTCAACCACAGCGTATTTTGCATAGAACCGATCGTCACCGAGTAAGTGATCGCGGTGGATAACAACATCAACATCGAATCCTGCAAACGTCACAACGTAACTTTTGAGACGTTCGCTTGCGACGCGCGCTGCAAATGGCACACTCGCAGAGAGTGATGTCACCGCGGGTGCGTAATCCTTGGTATGAACGACAAGCACATCGTCAATTCCATCATCAAGATCAACAATCTCAATTTGGTCATCGAGTGCGACCGGGGTCACTGAGCCGAGTAACTGGAAATCACGAAGAACATAATACGCGATTCGTCGACGACGACCACCAGTGAGTGATTGATCAAGAAGTCGATCAATCACCCGTTGGTACTTACTTGTGAGTCCTTGAGTGGCGCGTTCTGCTGTTCCTTCGCGTGTGAGTGGGCGCCCAGACTCGAGATTTGCGCCAGCAAAATATGCATGGATCTTAGTGAGTGCATCCTCAGCATCAGCATCTAATGATGGCTCTCGGATCTGATAAGTAAATCCGACACCATCTGTTCGATCAACGATTGTTACAACGACACCTGGAGTTACCTCACGCTGCGACCGCACCTGTGGTGCGTACCACGCCTCGGGATTGTCTGGCGGAAGTGGTGCTGGCACAGCACAGAGATTAGTATCTGTCGTATCGGCTCCTGGATGAGTCATTGAGATACTTACACTCCATGACTCATATGAGAGTGATATCTATGGTAATGCGCGACGACAGCTCGGTCAGATCTGTCCATGCCGCTGTATGTCGAATGATACTACATATACTTGTGTGCGCCAGCGTCAATTTTGATACTGCCAATTGAGATAAAAAGCATGCATCCTCATCTGATGATTTGATCTGAGTGAATTCAGCGTGTGCGTTGATCTGTTCATGTTCATGACTGTGTCGACGTTTCTTTCGGTCACATTCAGCTAATTCGGTATAAACTGCAATGAGAATCCCCGCGTGTTTACACGCCAGAGGATGTCAATTGCTACTCCTCAGTATTCTCAAAACGACGGTGCATGAGACTGTCTGGGTTCAGGTACGTCTAGAATCGTCTCGTCACCTGCAGGGAGTGACACCCCGCTGTTTTCTCGGGATCAGTCATTGACCTGATGATATCGGTTCTATTAATACTGAGGCGTGAGAATGTTCAATGGTGAATCTTGAGGCAGCTGGCGCGTAATCTGAATATCCGCAATTCTGAGTAATTGCTGTTTTCCCTCAAGATTCACACTGATATGTAGCAATTGCTCATCATATACGTTTTGCTCAACGGACGTATTTTTGCGAGTTCTATCTGAGAGTCCGACTCCATGTGGCTGAGATAGTTACGTTTCTCTCAAGATGAATGGGAGAATGTCAGAATATGGGTATCATAGCAAAGATTATCTTAGAGTTGCTCTATGTTCCCCAGAGATGAAGGACAACAACCACACATCTCTCCCGAGAGAGACACACGGCAACAACCTCACGCGCACAAGAACAAATACCTGGCAGAGAAACCCCAATGACAACAGCGATCATAATCCCCGCGGACAGCAACACTACCGCCAGAGACAAACGGAGCTCAAGTTGCGGTGACCGAGAGGCTCTGTTGAAATCCTTCAGCTCAGATCTGATACGAACTGCGTACTGTATACAGAGCCTACAGACAGTAGGGTCAATCCCGAGCAGTTTCTGAAGAATCTACCTGTATCCCCGTGCATAACGGCAGTGGACGATACAAACGCTTACGTATTATCCGATTATATCACTGCGTTATAACATGAAGATATTAATCACGGGCGCAAGTAGAGGGGTCGGACGTTCAACCGCGTTGACTCTCGCAGGCGATCATGACATCGCAGTCAATTATCGAATGTCAGAGGAAGCTGCTGCCGAGGTGGTTGAGGCGGTCAGAAAGCAAGGTAGCACTGCGGTTGCTGTGGGTGCTGACGTCCGTGATTCTGAGGCTGTCAAATCAATGATTGAAGAGGTTGTTGATACCTTCGGCGAACTTGACGCGGTTGTTAATAATGCGGGTATTGTTGATCCAAGCCTCGTAACCAATATCGACGATGATCAATGGAGCCGAGTGCTCAATACAAACCTCACCGGGGCATTTTATGTCACACGAGAAGCCATCCCGCATTTGAAACCGGATGGTGACGTGGTATTCGTCTCTAGTATTGGCGGGACCAGCGGAACAGTAGACGCCAGTTACGCGGCGAGTAAAGCTGGTCTCCATGGGCTTACTCGTTCGTTAGCCCGAGAATATGGTAACGAGGGACTCCAGGTCAACGCCGTTGCTCCCGGTCCTGCCAAGACGGACATGAACGACGAAATTATCAGCTATCTGGAAACAATTGAGTTTCAGGGACACGAGAACGTCGATACATATCTGCCTGAGTATGCCTGTCAACCGGAAGAGATTGCTCATACAATCGAGTATCTGTTAGAAAACGAGTACGTTCAGGGCGAAATCATCAATATTAATGGGGGGATGCAATTCCAGTAGTGATCCGGCTGCTGGGCTGTTGTCTGACGTACGCTTTCTGCTCAGCACGACGCACAAACCCTCTTAGTAAAAGAGGATTTCAATTGAGCCGAGAGATCATATACACGATATAATATGATATGATATGACACTAATCAACCTGTGGGATATATCCGGGCAATCTTCACACCGTAAGGTCACAGACGCAGACGGGTCCGACCGCGAAGAGTTCAACTATCTCAGATATGGTTCCAAATCCCACATCGATCAGATCGTCGCCCGGGATACTGACTTGCAGTACCCTCATCGGAATCGAACTAGCTCTGCGCACTATCTGCATGTGAACAGCATGACACCGAGCGCGAGAGCAAAAAAGCAAATAACGAGTGTGAACCGACGGTTTTAGTGGATATTCAAATGATAATTACGATAAATCATCGTATAAACAAAGAGGTCGGTTACAGCGCGGCGAACAACCTCGACTCGCCAGTCGACATCTACGAAGCCGCCGTCAACCTCCACGAGATAACGACAGACGCGCAGTAGATCATCCGCGTTGCCCACGACCTCGAGACCGGGGAGGCGTTCAAGCCGTTGCTCGGGTCGGTCAACCGGCGGCGCGACGCGCTCGTCGACAACGTTGAGGCCGCCGAGGAGTTCGCCAAGTCCCTCGAAGAGACCGTCGAGTCGATTCGAAATGCGGACAATCCCAATCCGGAGCGGTCGTACGAGCGCGCGTCCTCAACGTCGTCGCCGATCCCCGGACAGAGGCATCCAGCCTCCACGAATGGGCGGAGCGCGGGGATAAGTCGTTCCCGGACGATCGATTCGACGAGCGGTTTGAAGATCTCGACCGTCGAACCGCCGGTCGCCTGGGACCGCGTCAACGAGGAAATTCAGAAGGCACGCGAGGGGATTGCGACCGACGGATCGAACGGGGACTGAAGATGGGTCGGTCGGATTGTCGCCTCGATGACTCCGTCTCAGATCCGGTCCCCCATCGGGAGACGGATCAATGAAGCATCGGTGGTAGCGATCGCAGCGCAGGTCGTCAACAGCTTCATTACCCGGTGACCACGAGAGAACGACGTGTCTCGGAGGGTCTCCGCCGCGATTGCGGTCGCGTTTTTCCTCGCGATCGCAGTCGCATTTCTCCTCGCTCTCGCGGGGTGTGGGGGCGTCGCCTCCGATGACCCCGCTCCGACGACGGGTTCGGTGTCGAACTCGACAGCCGTCTCCGATGAGACGCTCGCCGACGCCGAGTTCCCGGAGGGCTTCTCCCGGTCGGAAATCGATATCGCAACGGCTCGCAGGCTGTCGATCACGTTCCTCCGGACGGAGCCGGTGTCCGGGGTTGCTCTCGAACGGTTCCGTCCCGGCGCGTACGCCGACTACCAATACGAAGCGAGCGCGACGCGGACCCGATTCCGTCTCGATGTCCACAACGGGTACGCCGACATCAGTCAGAGCGACGTTTATGTCGAGTCGAACGTTCGACACAGCCGTAGCGGGCGGAACGGGCAGACCGCTTTCGAGGCGACGAACGGCTCGGTCGACGAGACCCGGTTTCGCGCGACCAACTCGATGTGGGCGGTGGTCTCCAGGGTTCTGACGATCGGCGAGTTTCGAGTGGTCCGGGTCACCGAGAACACCAGCGGACGCCACATCCGATACACGATCACCGATGTCACCGTCCAGAACGCGACCGACGTTCGAGGGTACCTGACCGTCGACGAGGACGGAGTCGTCCGAGAGGCTCAACTCCTGTACGGTCAGGCGGGCGAACCCAAGCGGTTCCAATACAGCGTCACATCCCGGTCGGCGAGCAGGGTCGCACCGCCTGCGTGGCTCCCCGCCGCTCGCGCGAGCAGTCGCTTCGAGCCTGGATCTGAGGCGAACGCGGGATCGATGGTCGACACAACGAACGACAGCGAGAACGGTAGTCGGTAGATTATGATCCGCGGGTAGCCGAGACCCCGTCATTCGGGCTAACCGGCGTGATTGGTGTCTTCTTCATGTGACTGACGAACGCACCGCACCTCCGGTAGCCGATTTGCTAGAGAAGTATGTCCCTCATAGTAACAACAAAGAGCCGTACCGCTCGCTGTCATCCTGTCGTATGTCCGAAAAAGTCGGTGGCGCTCCTGTTCAATACGACACACTATACCTCAGCATCGGACTGTATGACCCGAGCTCTGGAGTATTCTAGATGCGAGCGAGCGGTTGGAACAGATACTCAGAATCCTCTCGATACGCTACGCAGATTCTCGGTGGACACGTGCACGGTGGGCACGTATCCGCAGTCGGCGACGTCGTGAGTTCCTGCAGGAATTGCTTTGTCAGGACGACTGTTCTGGTCGGAAGCAGCCTCACGTGCGAGAATTTGTTCGAGTCAGGATCGACTGCGACCTACGGCCAAAACCGATGATCGTGGAGTTGAATCACAGTCTCGTCGACGGCAGCGTGATTCGGGCTCTCGTCGCTGACCGGTTGGAGATCGGTTTCTGTACCCAATTACGATGTGTCCAGCGCCCACAGGAAGCGCTGGACGCGCTGGTAGGCCGTCTTGTACGAAACGGCGAGTTCAGCGTCGAGTTGTTGAATGCTCGTGCTCTGCCGGATATACATGTAGACGGCGAGATACCACTTCCTGAGCGAGATTGTAGAGTGTTCAAAGATTGTGCCGGTATTATTGTTGAACGTCTGATTGCAATCCTTACCAGTCGGTGGCAATCTGACCACTGCGTCTCTCCGAACCTACACTAAGTTCACCTGGAGCGCCCGGTGACGCGTTCGGCTGCAACTTCGGAGACAGAAATCACAGTCCCAATAACTGTTACAGAGATACTGTTGATGCTCTCGGTAGCTACCGTGTTTGATCACTGATTCAGACTGGTAGCGGGGGCAACAGAGACCCTCGCGACAGCGAACCCGTTCCAGCAGCTTCGCGGCGCTCGCCTCCGAACTCAGCAATTCAAATGTGAACATTACATTCGGGTGACGTGTCCGCGTCACCTACCCGCTACGCTTTCACAGCGCTAGCTCTACCCGACCAACAATCTGCTTTACAAGAGCGAATGAATAATATTTCTCACAGTGAGCAGTTTGGAGGTAATGAGCAACTGGCTCACTGCGTCTAGTAAATATAAGAAATTGACATTATTTGGAGTTACGTCGATATCGTCAAAACGTATTACGCAGCTCTTCGCTCTTTCGACTTTGGACGGAGATTGCTGTACCCACATTTACGACACTCGCTCGCACGCTGTGGATTCCGTGCATTACAGCGCATACAAATTTGCTTTTCGAGCGTCCGTGTTATTGCAGCCTCATTTCTTGCCATACCACTATTATCTTACACATCTGTATAACAGTTGCGAGGTATCCCGTTCGGGCTTCGCTGTCTCGCTGTAACCTGCAGGTATGTACGACTGTATGACAGGTGGCATTCTCTCACGACTAAACTCGTTGGTTTTCTCGCCCTGCAAATCCGGTAATCAGTGGTTGTGAGTCACGGTTTAGTCCCTGAGGAGTGGGTTACAAGCGAGTGCATAGATACAATCTCTCGGTGAGAGTTTGGACCGATTAGTATAGCCCAGGTGTTGATTAACGAGAGGCTATACTTTTTGAACCACTGTAGACAGAGAGACCGATATGCACAGAGAGGACCAGCAAGCACACCGTGGTATCCAGTATGGAGGGTACGTCACCGCTGGTATTGGCGTGATTGTTGGGATGACATGGGTAGCACGGGCATTTGTATCGGATACTTCGACGGCTCTCTCGATTCAGACCGTTCTAGTCGTGCTCGGCGCAATTGGGCTGGCGTTGGACGGAGTCTCACGTATCAGAGATCCCTCACCGCCGAAATCAGAGCGTGAGCGTATCATCGTGCTGGCAAAATCGGTACTGTTTATGGGATTAATTTTGGGAGGTGTCTGGGGGGTGCCCAGGCTGGGTTGAGCCTGACGACTGACAGTGACGTTCAGATGTCTTGGAAGATGTGGAATAGGAGTATCGGAGAGATCCATCGGACAACATCCAGTCTATGCACAGCCATATCAGATACTCAACTTACCAACAGTCGTTGGTACTGTGATTGCTGTATTCGAGATGGAGCGCGCAACCGGGCGTTCCGGCTGAAATCAGTCTGCGTGTGGGTTCGGATGGAAGCAGTGGTCGTATTACCACCGACTGCTAAGCGGACAGAAAAATATAATCCGTTTATCAAATCTGAACGGTGAATAAGAAAATCGTAGTATCAATACTGTTATCTGATAATGTCTTTCTCGGACTGAGTTGGCATAGAATAGTTACTCGCCGCGCTTGCAGATGGCGACGGTAGCCGGCAGGGACGACATTATATCGGCGCGAATCGACGATTGACAGGTTCTCAGAATTCGTCCACAATCCCAATTCAATCTTCTTTAGTTAACCAACGACGATAACTGAAATAATAATCAAAGTCTCTCACCTGAGAGTACGTTTATTTCCCTTAGAGTGCTTGTTGAATCGCCGCCTCAATGTCTTCACGTTGAGTGACTCCGATGAATCGGTCGACAACTCCATCATCGTTTTCTATCACAACGGTCGGGAGTGAACGGACCTCATACTGATTGGCAATGTCTTGCTCATCATCAACATCTATTTTTTCAAATGCGACTTCATTGTAATCAGCCTCAAGTTCATCGAGAATCGGATCCTGCGTTTTACAGGGACCACACCAGTCAGCATAGAAATCAAGTAGCTTCACAGTCATCTTATCCGAATATCAGTAATCCTGTGTATCTCATAAACGTTTTCACATTGCCAATACTGAAGATTTAATTACCTATTATCGATACGTATTCAGTTCCGCCTTTATCAAAGACAAAGACCAGTATCAGTGATCAAAAGTGGATCAACAAAGCTGCGACCGTCACAGTAGTTACTGAGTACAGTTGCCACGAGCAGGATATGATATTTCAGACTCGGATATTGATACGTAATGGTTTCAGTGAACGCTGAGACGATGTCGTTTTCCAGGCGTGCTCGACGCGTATCTTGATCATATCGAGGTATCAAGAGTGGATTCGAAACTCGATTTCGTCCGTATTCAAAAAGTATTCACGTGCAATTGCTGACGTATCCCCTGATTTGAGAGTTTGCTCAGAGACTGTTCGTCCGGCCACTGAGACAACTAGTGGGTCGGTCTGAAACGGGTAAGGATCGATTCGATATGTGTTCGCCGTTTCTGAGTGGATCGAAACGGTGATGTCAACGCTCGCTGAGACTGGAACGTTCTCAATTGATGTCTCTCCCGTTGGATTAGTCGTCGCACACAGTATGTGGGATAGCGTATCCCATATCTGGAGCAATTTATAATTACACCAAAGTTGTCCCTCATATTGTTCTGGATTATAATTGTCCTCCTGAAGTCGTTCGAGCGTTGTTCTCTCTTCGGCGCTCATGCTGAGGTCGTCCTGCTCTGATATCTGCTCTATCAACTGGCGCTGGCGTTTCTGTTCTCTTTGAATAAATCCATCAAATTCTGAAGTAGGCTCACTCCACTCTGGGGTAAGCCCATATCGTCTGTTCTGCAATCCGACCCCATGCAATGACACCACTAACCCCGCGTAGGGGTCAATACGAGCAACCGTCTCAATTCCTTGCTCGTACATCTCAACCCATGTCTGTGGTGATAGCTCATGAAAATTGACTGGCGTGGGATTCCCTGTTTTCTCATCAGTTTTGAGACGTGGTCGCTGATCGAACTCCTGCCATCCAATATCATGCAGAAATGTCGCTGTCACTAGTGAGCCCTCTGGGCGTATTGACTCAAAATCCCCATTACCCCAGTGCATGGCACACATCCCAGCTATCTTGGCGTGTTCGTCCTGGGTAATACATCGATATCCGCGAGATGATTTCGTGATAATCATGTATGATTGTAGATAATATACTACTTATCAATCATATACACTGCTTGTGTTTCAGCATACGGGCTTGATTCTGGTCAGTGTTGAACAGGCAGTGATCTTAGCTTGATACAGGCGCTCGGCCCCCTCCCCTCCCTCAACGAGTCCCGCAGTCCGCGCCAGCGGACAAGCGACGAAGGAGAGTAGGGTTGGGTTAGGGTGGGGTGGGGGTGGAGGGGGATACAGCACCGCCGCCGTCGCCGTCATCATATGTTGGCTTGCACGTCCTGTTGCTGTTGCTGTTGCTGACTCACAGGCCCACGCAAGCAGTTATTCATATCCAGATGAACGCCGGACGAACTGTCAAGATGTGCGTTCCGAGCTGTCGGCTTCGACTCACTCGTCGGTCCATTCAGAGCGACTCGCTCCGTGCGAAGGTGACGGACACAAACACCGACAGCGTTCAACCACGACACAAAGCGTGCGCTGTCCCACGGAACTTCCCCGTTGCCCGTCGCCCGTCGCCCCTCGAGCAATGAGGCGAGGAGGAGGAGGAAGAGTAGGAGTGGGACACTCCAAAGGAACGTCCTCAGAATCGCGGATCAATTCGATTCGATTCTGATTGCGACCGAGAGCGAAGCTTTCGTCACCGCCTGTGGAGACTGCGCTCGCTGTCACTTCACTTGCATCTGCAAAGCGCGTTCACCAGGCTCCGTCTGGGGGCTGTCGGACGCAGTCTGACAGCGTCGTGGAAGCAGGAAGCCCAAGCCCCGCCCTCAGCGAGCGCGTCAGCGCGAGCAGGGCGGGGGAGCTCACAGCAACCTCACTCACATCTCTTTGTATGGTACTCGCATCGATTATCGGACGACCTGTTCTCGATACAGACACGGACACAGACACAGACACAGACACACTCCACCCCTCGAGCAATCAGCGGTCGTTAGTGAGTAAGGCGGGGAGAAGGGGGACCAGCCGTTTATCATCCCTGAATACGGCTTGGAGCAGCCCCTCCATTGTATTCTGAAAATAACACTGTTTGATTTCAACGAGAGCAGTGATCACGGTCGGTGTAAGCTACCCTTACATGTCCCTCAACTCACATCATACCGTCTATGTCGACAGTGACTGTGCGTCCCACATCGACAAGCGCGTGGGTGGGCGAGTATCGTCCTAACCCAGGAGTCGTCTGTGGCAGTCATGGGTTTCGACTGAAAGCGGGTAACCGCACACCTGCTTGATACTGGTTATAATAAGTATGATATGCTACTGTATGCTTCAGTGTATACAAGCGAGGACTTCCAGGAGGCGTTCGACCGATGACCCGCCTCCGAGAAGTGATACGGGAATTGTAAATGAGGTATATATGACGTTCTGCATCCATGTGGGGGGTCACTTCGCATTGGTCAATCCACTGTGTATCTTGCATAGACCTGAAGTCATCTGACCTCCTGTATATGTTACATGGGCAAAGACACGATGCGAGACCGCGTATGGAAAACAGTCCATCAATTCACAAATGGTGAGATTGAGCGCGTTGTTGAGCCGGTACGTGGCGAAAGCATCAATGGATTCACGAAACGCGAGGTAGACAACGCCGTTGATGCGTCAACTCGGACCGTCCATGACGTATTGAAAACAATGGTTCAATATGGTATCCTGACTGAAACCAATCAGCGCGTGAAAGTGCCGAAAGGTGACAGTGGTACTGCCATTCATGGGACGGTGATTTACAGTGCTGAGTCATCCGAACAACCCAACTCAGAGGACGAACACACCAATGTGCGGACGACTAAGACAGGTAATACCATCGAGTCCAGTTCGGATAATCACGATAATCATAGCAATATCGATAGTGAGAGCAATAGCACTAGCACATATGTCTGCAACGTGTGTGGTGATGGATTTGAGACGAAAGACGCACTCACAGCCCATGTCACACGGAGTAACAATCACCCTCGAGTGAGTCAGATGGACTCATGCCCGAAATGTGGAAACGAACAAATACTTCAAGTAAAGCGGATAGATGATAACAGTCCCACGGACAATGAGACAGTCCTCATGGTTGATCATAAGACCGAAATGAAAGAAATGGGCGGTGTCAAGACCCTAGACATAACAAATTATTGTCTCGTAAGAGGCGATTACGAGGCGTAGGATACTGTATGACATGGGAGCTATGATATGGCATGCTATAATCGTTGGAAGTGACTCATACGAACAACTTCAATCATAACGCACCTGCGAACTCACACAATTGCTGACCCAGGTTTGACTGAGATATCTCGCGAACCTTCGTGGTGAATAATCATTGATACGCTAGCCAGTGTTTCTTTGCGAAGCCACACTCGGCTGAGTTACCCTGAATTGAAACGTTCATTTGCGCGTTCCGTTCTGGTTTGGATAACGAAACTTACAGTACCAACAACTGCTATTGACACGCTTCGGTACGGATGATTAGTCCCACTGGTATCTGTATTGGCTGATAGCATCCCTGAATTCATTATTCTCAGTCCGTTTGGTAACATGTGGCAGTTTCAGTGCTTGATTCATACGTAGAATCGACAGAACGGATCCAACCGGACCAAGCGAACAACGATGGAAACATACATGGTGGAGAAACGGTTCGGTTGATGGACGAATTGGCAGCAATTGCGGCGATGACTATTGCGGGAACGACTTGCGTCACGGCTCACATCGGGAGTGTTGACTTCCAACGTCCAATTCCCGTCGGTCACGTTGCGAAACTGTCAGCATACGTCTATGAGACCGGTACAAGAAGTCTCGGGGTTCGAGTCACCGTTGAGAGTCGTAACCCACGCGATACAGAAGCCATGCCAGCGACATCAGCCTGTTTTACAATGGTCGCAGTTAACGAGAACGAGGATGACAATGACTCGGTTGCGCTCCCATCGATCGTCCCGCAAACTGACCGTGGTGAGCATCTTGTCGAGACTGTCCCCTGCTGAGGTGTTGATTGGCGACGCGAATTCATTGATATAAACTGTAGCGAAAACGATAGCAATACCCATTATGAGTGGAGTAGTGACAATCCTCTGATGATCGGAAACATACGTCCCATTTAAAAGTATTTTACCTGATATGGACGGATCAATTCTCGGTTTCATTCGAAATATTCCTCAATTCGTCATTACTGACAATTCAGTCTACGACAGCAAACAGGATACTGATGAGTGTTGATTGACGTTTTATGAGTATTCGAACAGTCAGCGGACCCTACATGGATAATTTTCTGCCAGAGTGGGGCTTCTCTCCAGTATGACACTCGTCTGGGAGAGACAGTCATCGTGTAAACGACCACGGGTCGGGTGACCCCTGGCTTTTCTCATTCCCTCAGCCTACGTCGTAAGCACTCCACGCGAAGCGATTTCACGGGATGAGGCTGGGCGGTTTACAGAACGCCCCGACCCAGACAGGCTCACCTTCCGAACAAACGGTTGGGTTTTGCGAGTCCGGTAATTACCCGAGTCAACATCCACGCCAGCGTGTTTCGCCCACGCTCTCCACGCCACATTCACACTTGCGTTCCGGTCAGCATGGTCTTGCTGAACTTCACACGAATCATTCGTACACCGGAACCGCCGACCCTGACGATATCCCCGATGACCACAACTCGAGCACGACTTCGAATTGTACGGCGACTCAACCATCTCACACGGAATCTGTTCCACGTCGCTTTGTAGCGAACCTGTTGCTCGAACTTGTTGAACGGCAGTTTGTGCAACCGACGATTCATGTACGTGCCGTAGTTGATGGCGTCTCGAATCTCGCTCAGGTCCTCGAACACGATGACTGGGTTCAAAAACTGTTTGGCGAACTCCACCACGACTCGGGACATTCGGTGAAGAATCCACTCGGTGTAGCGTTCTTCTTTCACACCGAGTTGATCGTGGATGGAGTGTTGACCGTGTTCTTGACAGCGTTTCGTGATGGTGTGGTAGCGTTGGCGTTCGGCTTTCACAGAACCGTAGTCCACCACGAGTGTTCCGAGCGTATCCATCGTCTCGCGATTAACAGCGGTGAAAGCGATGTTGCGCTCGTTAATATCGACGCCGACAACTGTGTCAGCGTCTTCGGGTTCAGGCACTTCTACCTCTGTTTTAACCGTGACGTGTAGGTAGTACACGCCATCTCGGTACAGAAGTTCGGCCTGTCCCAACGACCACTCATCTTCTGTGAAGGCGGACTCTATGAGGTTGAGGTCTTCCGGTCGTCCTCGAAGATGTCCTTTCACCTTCTTGTATGGTTTCGGACTCACACGGAACTGAACGCGGTCGTCTTCGTCTTCGTTGGTGTCGGTGTCGGTGTAGGTGAGTCGGTAGCCTTCGGTGTGTGCCATGACGAGCGGGTATGCTCCTTTCTTGTCTGTGGCTGGTGGCGACGGTTTCCCGACGTGGGTATCGTCTTGGTCGTCCCACCACTCGAGGAGTTCTTTGTAAGAGTCCCACGCTTGCAGGGCTTTCCCGACGACTGCACACTTGTTGTTCCGAAGAAATCCATCACGGTCAACCTCGCGTTGAATCTCGGTCTTGTTGTAGCCTTGTTGTTTGAGTCGGAGTGTATCGTTGGCGATGTCTCGTGCGGTGTAACGGGCATCTTTGAGCCACGACCGCTCACCAGACTCTATGCAGAGTCGGGTACGTGCGGTCTTCGTGACTTCTTCAGTGATAATAAAAGTAAAGATTAGGATAGAAGAGTACAGAAGTCATGCAGATTCGATTAGTTTGTGTAAGTATCACTTCGTGTGGTGTCGGAAGTACCGCCACGGGATGCTGGAGTGAGTTCGAGACGAACTTGCGGAGTTGTTCAAAGGGATTGCTGAACGGTTCGGTCACGAGACTGTGTCAGTGGAAGTGGAAGTAGAAGTGGAGATTGCTCCTGACCACGTTCAGTTGTTCGTGGAGGCTGACTCGAAATGGAGTCCTGCCGAGATTGCCAAGCAGTTCACAGGCTACTCGGGCAGAACGATTCTGAAAGGTCACCCGGAAATCAAACAGCGGTATTTGTGTGGAAGGATGGCTACGATGTCGGGACGACGGGTGGAGTTTCCGAGGACGTGGTTCGTCGATACATTGAGGAGAAGGAGACGGACCATTAGGCGAGTGTACGCGATTCACCCACGGGTCAGGTGAGGTGACCCGTGGAACTCTCGCTGTTTCCTTTAGACCTGCTCGGAAGCGGATCGTGTATCGCTGTCGAAAGCAGTGACAAGTTGTTCCGGAAGCGCCTCAGGTGAAAACACTGAGACTAGGTCCCCCGGCTCAATCTCTGCATCACCATTCGGCGTGATATGAGATCCATCACGCTCAATCCCCACGACGAGGACTTTCTCTGGTAGTAGTCCTTCGCGGTGAGCGTCTGCGAGAGTCATTCCAGCAATGCCAGCCGTTTCTGAAACGGTGAATTCAACAAGCTCGCCGCCACCTGCGACAGCCTGGAAATCAGTAACCGCAGATGGAGCACGGTCCTCCTCAGGAGCGAATCGATGATACGGTTGAAATGTCTCATCAATAACGATATCCTCACGCTGGATACTCAATCCGGCAGCCGATAACTGATGAGCGATACGATTGATATCGTTTGTATCCTCGCCGACGGCAGTGATCACAAGATTATCCTGTCCAGCGAGGAGTTCCCGCACATGAATGATTCCTGGGGTTGCCGCTGCTTTGTTGGCAAGCGCCGATCGCTTTCCGACGGGAGCGGTGCAGGTGAACTGTGTGGTTACCTTTCCGTTTGACTGCTCATAATTAATATCGGTATGATATCCACGAATAATTCCACTTTCTTCCAGCTGATTGATACGATTCCGGACTGTTGCTGGAGTGACATCTACCTCTTCGGCAATCATTGGCGCGGACGTATCTCTTGCGTTCGCCCCAAGATAATAGAGGATGCGCCGATCGATCTCGTCGGGTCGATAGGTCACACTCCCAGTTATCGGTTATTTGTGCAAAGACGTTGTGATACTGTGCTTGCTCGACTTACGGTTGATTTGAGAGTGTGTATTCAATCTGAGAGAGTCACCGGAGACAACGCTGACAGCGACAGTTAGTCTGATGAGTGGGTGAATCGCGAGCAGGCTACTCTAGCCTCGGAGGAGTCGAACGACCTCATCAGTCACGTCCGGTTGGACTGCCAAGATGTATTGGATACCGGGTTCGAGTATCATCTCCGGTCCTGGGAACGCGCCTGTATGCTGCTCGGCTACAATAACTGCTCCTTGCGGGAAGGAGACAGCATCCAGTGACTTCCCGGCTGCTGGTGCTCGTTCGGCGACCTCTATCTCGATAAGCTCAAGCCGGTCTGTGACCTCCTCGATTGTCCGAACCCCACCGCCGCTGACATCGATAATATCGTTGGCAGCCGTGTGAGCAGCCAGTTCTTCAGGATAGACAACAGCATCGACGATCTGTTCGAACTCCTCATGCTCGCCATGGTCGATTCGGGCGACTGTTTTGATATCGGCGGCGATTCGTTGTGCGGTCATACAGATTCCGACGTTCGTCATTGCACCGTGACTCGTTAGCGCTGCAATGACGTCGCTCCGCTCCAATTGCGCCTCTCTGAGTACACTTGGACGACCACCGTCTCCATGGATTACGGAGGCGATGTACTGATCGCTCAGAAACTGGACGCGGTCACTGTCCTGCTCAATGATGACAAGGTCATGACCACGGTTGCTCAATCGCTGTGCTGTATGGTACCCGACGCGGCCGCCGCCGACAATAACGATCTGAAGATCTTTGCTCATGAATGAGTCTGAAGTCCGTATGTGCTGATAGTATGTATTTGTATCATTATGCTAATTATTCAATCCTCTTCGACTGTCTCGCTCATCGTTGAGTCCTCGATAGGGGCAGTCTCTGCATCTGTCGATTGAGTATTCGAAAACACAGTGCGAATCCGCTCTGAGTTAAGCCCAACGTAGATAACTGCCCCAACCAGTAACCATCCGACTGCGACAGCCCATGTTACCCATGAAATGAATATAGCAAGGACTAAATTGAGCACACAACCGAGAATCGGCGGTGCGGGATAGAACGGAATCTCGAATGGTCGATTCAGATTCGGCTGATCTCGTCGAAGTTTAATTACCGCGAGATTCACTACAATAAATCCAAGTAGTGAGAATAAACTCGCAAGATTGCCGACAAGACTAATTGGAGCAACGATAGTCGCAACAAGCATGATTGCCGCGCTCGCCATTAACGCCGAATATGGCGTTCCGTATTTATGATGGATATTTCCGAGCCGTTCGGGCAATTGACCTTCTCGCCCCATTGCGTACGCCACACGACTTGAACCGATGACAACAGCATTGAGCGCACTGATTGTTGAGAAGACAGCACCGAATGCAATAAGCGCAGCCCCGATTGAGGCTCCAAAGAATGCAACATCAGGCATGAAGCTAATCGCCGCTTCAACGACGGCCTTTTCCTTTGCGCTGCCGAGTCGAGGAGCCCCTAGTGTCCCGACTGCAACGCCGACGACTAAGAGATATATCAACACCGTGACGCCGAGACTGATGAAGATCGCTCGTGGAATGTTCTTCTTTGGGTTCTCGACCTCTTCGGTGACCGTCGCAATAAGATCATATCCCTGAAACGCAATAAACGTCAATCCCATTGCCGGGAGAACTTTTGTGGCGCCCTTCGAGAAGAAATCAGACACTGTCGGAGCAGCCCCCGGATCAATTCCGAAAAACGTCGCTGACGAGACAGCACTGATACCGAAGAAGATGAACACGATGAGAATCCCGATTTTGACCAGCGTCACAAGCGTCTCTGCGCCACCGCTGGCTTCCGTCGAGAGTGCGTTCAGCATCACGAATGAAACAACCGCGAGCAATGCGTAACCGACCTGCCAGATTGGTCCTGCCGGCAGACCGCCCCAGTAAAGATGGATAAACTCGATAAAGTTTGAGGAGAATCCAAGTGCGTACAGTGCGCCGGCAGCCATATACGTGAACCATCGGGTCCAGCCCATCACAAACGCAATGGGTGCGGAAAACGTCTCACGAATGTACGCATATCCGCCACCATTTTTTGGGATTGCGCTCGCCAACTCGGCGTACGATAACGCGGTAAAGAGGGTAACGCCGCCGTTCAGAACGAACACAAGAAGCGCTGCAGGACCGGCAATTCTGGCTGCGAGCCCGGTCAGAACGAAAATCCCCGCACCGATCATCGCACCAATACCAACCATTGTCGCATCCAGCAGTCCAAGGCTTGCGGCTGGTGATCGAGTGTCTTGTTCCGATCCCATTATATGCCTCGTTGATGCAACATGTCAGTCCAAATATTATTTTTGAGGACTGCAGTGAGATGTATAATAGGACCACAGAGCTCAGAATGTCCAGGATATGTATCGAATGTGCCTGTGCCAGCCGAGATCATGATTGGGTAGGACTCCGGACAATGAATGCAGGGTCGTTCGTATTGAGGGGCATCTTAGTCGAGGCGGTTTCAAGAACTGGAGTCTTATTGAGGGGATCTGGGGTCTCTTCACCTATGACGAGAAGATCACATTTGTCCTCCAATTCAACGACACGCTGTCTGACATTGTCGCCTCCTGATACTTGCTGGTAGATCCGATTAGAATCAACGCCTCTTTTGACAAGTTGGTCCGTGGCATTCGTGAGCGTCTCCTCACGGGTATGGAATAGTATGACCGACGCGTCGACTGCAGCCAATAGATCAGCAACAAATGAAAGGATTCGGTCAAACTCCGGTCCGTCTCCGAGCGCGACGAATAGTCGGTCAAGCGAATTCACTTCACCTGTGCTCAGAATCGCGTCACAGTCGTCCTGACGAGCGACACGGTCAATTGCCTTCTCCCGAGCGCTGCTGAACACGAGTCGTGTCTGAACAGGGATATCTGCGTTGTGAAATGGGCGAATGAGGTCAGTGAGCGTCTTACGAGTATCTGTTTCGAGCTGATCGCGTGCTGCCCCCGGCGGAGTCTGCTCTGGCAGTTTATAATGTCCGAGTGCGACTACCTCTGTCGCTGTGAGCGCCTCAATGAGCACCGATGGGAATGCGTCAGCGTCGGGCAGATCGAATGTAATAAGAACTTTATAACTCATGATTATGCCTGCTCGTCCGGTTAAAATGGTGGAAAGTCGATGTTTCATTCATCCAGAAGGAAAGGGGGTCGATTGTGATTCGTTGTTTTGAGTTGGACTCCCGTCTCCGCTGGTCAACAGCAATCGATTGCGGGTTTCTTTTCGTCATGATGATTTCATTTGTACATGATTTTCTGGAATCAAAAATACTATGGGTATATATTATTCGTAAGATGTATCTATTGGTATTGTATTTATGATTAAAAAATGTAGTCGGTGGTCAAAACAAATCGATGTACTAACATTATCTCTACTCATAAAACATAGTAATATTATGATCGTTAGGACACACACCGACAGAAAGGTAATTAAAATAATATTTTCGCATATCAATTCGACAGTCAGTGGAGATAGCCGGTTATCAACGCTAACGCTGGTATAATAATCTCCTGAATACACTGCACCGAAGTATTGAGCCGTCGAATTCTTTCTTAGGAAGAATCGCGGGGACTGACAGCGCTCAGCGCTCAGCGCTCAGCGCTTAGTGCGAATTCCATCTAGTTGATGAATTAATTCAGACGATATACCGCATCTCTCCATGATGTCGATTAAACTTGAATGTAGTCGGAGTCGTTGGTCCGTTCACAATTAATCAGTGAACATGCGATAGGAGATGGGATCCAAGAGCCGAGGATTTCGATGTAGTGGAGATCGTGACTCTTCAGAAGATAACGGATGATTGAGTATGTCGGTGTAAGTTCCCAAGTGTTCAACAGTGGTTGGCAATATGACCATGCGATGTGTGCTTGTCTGCAAGACCGTACTTACCAGAGTTGAAAACGGAAGTATATGCTCTGTTCTGCTCCAGTCGGTTTTGAGTGACGAGACTTACACTGGCAATGACTGTGATATCGAAGACTGAGGGATGAACTTTGTCTGCTGATGCTGATGCTGATGCTGTGTGACACCATGCGGTGACGTCTTCTGGCTGTGAGGTTTGTGTGTGTTTAAGAAGCTTACCTGATCTATTCACAGGAGGGATTTCGAGGAGTGGTATTCTGAATGTGAACCACAGCGGCGAGATCCTTCCGGGCTTAATTGCATGACACAGTCCATAGACGACTCATTTCACGCAGTCAACAGACGGCGTACGTAGCTTTTTTACTCTTATCAAGATAATTTCGGTACTGTGTCAGACGAGAGTCGTGAGAGGGATATAGATCGACGATCATTCGTAAAGCTCGCGGGTACAGCCACAGCAACTGCTGCTCTCGCCGGATGCGGTAGCAGTGGCGGAGGCGGAGAAGCTGAAGAGGAAGATCAGACGGCTGGTACGTCTCAATCAGGCGAGACAGCAGCAGACACCAACGAATCAACGACAGGGAGCAGGGAGTTTCCTGTGACAATCACACAGGGTCAGATGCCCGACACACTGGATCCGCATGACCACCGAAACATTCCAGCGGACATCGTGATGCGACAGTGTTATGAAGGTGTCATATCCCGAAACCGGCAGGGACAAATCGTCTCGATGCTTGCGACAGAATGGCGACGCGTGGAGCCGGGTCGGGCTCGATTCAGCATCCGAGAAGGTCCAACATTCCAACAGACGGATAATCAACTAACGCCCGCGGACGTTGCATATACAATAAATCGGATGGTTGATGATGATGTTGGATTCACGAGTCCACAAGCCGGACAGCTCGGTGGCGTTACTGGTGCAGAGGTCGTTGATGACGAGCGGGCTGTCGATGTCCTCTCGGACGGTCTCAATCCAATCGTGTTCGCTGAGTTTGCAATCTATTGTGATGTTGTCGAGCAAGCGTGGACAGAGGAAAACGAGTCATCATATGTCGCACAGAATATGAACGGGACAGGACCGTTCGAACTTGCTGAGTATGAGCAGAACGTGCAGGTGACATTTGACCGATATGATGAATACTGGCGCGAGCCTGCGGAAGTGACTCAACTCACATTCACATCTGCACAGCAAGCGAGTGCACGAGTGAATCAACTCATTGCCGGTGAGACTGATATTATTGTCAATGTACCACCCCAATCAGTCAACCGAGTTGACAGCAGTGAGAGCGTAAGTGTGAATGCAGTCGGCAGCACGCGAATTATTTACAATGGGATGCGAAGCAATGCTGAGCCATTTTCCTCGCTCTCGTTCCGCCGGGCAATGAATTTTGCAGTCGATCTGGAGAGTATCATCACGGATGTACTCCAAGAATTTGGTGAGCAGACTGGTCAACCAACCCTACAACCATTCTTTGGATACAACGACGACATTGAACCGTATGCACATGATCCTGCTGAGGCTGAACGACTTATTGAGGAAAGTGGACATGCAGGAGCGAGTCTGATCTTACATACACCAGTAGGACGATATCTCAAAGACCTCCAGATTGCACAGGCTGTTGCTGGAATGATTGATGATCTCTCGAATGTCTCCTGTGACGTCAAACAACGGGATTTCAATACTCTTGCCTCGGAACTTACTGATGGTGATATCACCACCGGACCGAAGTTCTATCTCATCGGATGGGGGAATGCAACATTCGATGCCTCACAAACAATTAATCCGACACTCACGAGCGATGGAGTATTGACTTCATTTAAAACTGATCAGCTTGATAGTCTTATCACTGAGGCAAACCAAACAGCCGAGAGCGAACAACGTGAGCAACTCCTTCAACAAGCGAATGCATTCAGCCACGAACAGGCGCCTTGGATTTTCCTGAATCGACAATTTGGTGTTTACGGCTCAACGAATCGGATTGACTGGCAACCGAGGAATGATGAGCGGATCGATGCATACTCAATCAGTTCATCCGAATAAATGGGGTACTCACGCTTTCTCCTAAAGCGCGCGAGCCAGGGTGTCGTTGTCATTTGGGGAGTTGTGACTGTCGTGTTCACATTACGATATATTACACCTGGAAGCCCAGTGACATTCATTGCCCCACTTGACGCATCACAAGCGCTCAGAGAGGAGATTGCGATGGAATACGGGCTCAACAGGCCGATATACGTGCAGTATATTGAGTATGTAGTTGGATTACTCCCCCCGAATATCGATATGGGGCAGTCGTTTGCTGCTGGAACGAGTGTGAGTAGTCAGGTGTTTGCTGCACTCCCGCGTTCACTTGAGTTAGCCGTTGCAGCTACCATTGTTGCAGTTGCTTTGTCGATTCCACTCGGGGTGATCAGTGCAACGAACCGTCACGAGCCAACTGACTACGCAGCGACAACATTCTCGTTAGTTGGTATTTCAACGCCGAATTTCTGGCTCGGACTGATGTTGACGCTTTTGTTGGCAGTACAATTTGATATCTTCCCAACAGGGGGAATGGCTCGGGTGAACGGTACTCCATTATTGTTTGTTGACGCGCTAAGACACCTTTTGGGCGGACGCCCACAGGTTATGCTTAGGTGGCTATCTCATATCACCCTCCCAGCTGTAACGCTCGGGACGTATTTTACAGCGCTTGTCACTCGACTCACTCGAAGTGGCATGTTAGATGAACTCGGCAAGCAATACATTACAGCACTTCGAGCAAAGGGAACGCCGGAGACGTTGGTGCGTTTCAGGCATGCATTAAAAAATACACTTGTGCCAATTGTGACCGTCCTTGGTCTCCAACTCGGGACGCTCATTGGTGGGGCAGTCATAACCGAGCGTGTATTTGCATGGCCTGGACTTGGAAGTCTCTTGATCGATGCTATCAATGCTCGACAATGGGTCATCCTCCAAGGATGTCTGGTCGTCGTCGGGGCTGGTTTTGTGATCGTTAATACAGTCGTTGATGCGATATATGCATACTTGAATCCGGAGGTAACAGTGTAATGCTTTCACCGCGGACATGGCAGAATCTGGTCGGAGAATTGCGCCAGAGCCCACTTGCCAAGCTTGGTGTCAGTCTATTTACTGTCATTCTTGGAATGGCTATTTTTGCACCATTTCTCGCGCCGCACAATCCAAATGTGCAGCATCTTGATCAGAAACTGTTACCCCCAGTTGGACTCAGTCGGGTGACGACAACAACAACAACACAGATGGTGAATGGGTCAGTCACGACGATAACTGAACGAACACAGATCAATGCAACGTGGACGTATCCACTAGGGACAGACCCACTGGGACGCGATATGCTCTCAAGAGTACTCTACGGCGCACGGACTTCCATGCTTGTTGGCGTTCTCGGCACAGCACTAGCTACATTGATTGGAGCCCCAATTGGTCTCATAGCAGGATACTATGGTGGTCTTGTTGATGATACACTCATGCGTTTTGCAGATATTATGCTCGCATTTCCTTCCCTCGTGCTTGCAATATCACTTGTTGGACTATTCGGTCGGATTGCTGTCACGGTCCCTGATCCATGGGTCGTTTTCGATATCGCACCAGCGACAATGCCAGCGACATTCACACTCCCTGGGATGGTAATTCTGGTTGTTGGACTAGTCAACTGGGTGTGGATTGCGCGTGTTGCTCGGGGCGAAGCGCTCTCGATTGTTGAGGCGGAGTATATCAAAGCTGCACACAGTTATGGAACAAGTGATATCCGCATTATGACCCGGCACGTGCTTCCGAATGCGTTGACCCCAATTTTAATTCTCGCGACGATTCTTGTCGCCGCAAATATTCTTCTTGAAAGTTCACTTGCGTATCTTGGGTTCTCCGGCACCACGCTGTCGTGGGGATTCGATATCTCGCAGGGTCAACAATATCTGGCAACCTCATGGTGGATCACGACGCTTCCTGGTGTTGGTATTGTCATTGCTGTGATGGGTGTGAATCTCATTGGTGACTGGCTCCGGGATGCACTTGACCCAGGCATTGAGGGTGAAAGCGAGGGAGGGCTTTGATTTCATGAGTGCTCATGATCTCCTTCGTGTTCGTAATGTCTCAACACGATTTTTAACCGAGACAGGACAGATCAATGCTGTCGAAGATATTTCTTTCAGTGTTCGTGATGGCGAGACATTCGGGCTTGTTGGTGAATCAGGCTCAGGTAAGTCAGTGACAGCTCATACAATCATGGGATTAATCGAGTCTTCCGGACGAATCACAAGTGGTGAAATTTGGTACCGTGATCCTGCATTAGCTGACGCGGTTGGGGTTGATGAGAGCGATGGTGCGTTTGTCAACCTCGTTGAGCTCGATGCAGAGACGCGACGAGCCCTTCGAGGGCCATCTTTTGGCATGATCTTCCAGGACCCAATGTCGAGTATGGATCCCTCTGTGACCGTCGGTGAACAGATTGCACAAGCTGTCGAGGCACAACGCCGGGCTTCGACAAACCCACGGTCGGTCTCGACGCGGACTCAACAGTATGGTCTTATGCGGTTTGTAGTTGACAGTCTGATTCCACATCGTGGGTATGTAAGCACCGAAAGTAAGCAGCGTGCAATCGAATTACTCGACACGGCTGGCATCCCTAACCCGGCTGAGCGGGCTGAGGCTTATCCACATGAGTTCTCTGGTGGAATGCTTCAACGGGCAATGATTGCTCAAGCACTGGCTGGTGAGCCGGATCTTCTCGTCGCGGATGAGCCGACGACTGCACTTGATGTGACTATTCAGGCACAGATTCTTTCGTTATTATCAGAGATACAGGCGGAGACAGATATGAGTGTTATTCTCATTACACACAATCTTGGAGTCATAGCGCGAATGTGTGACCGAGTGGGTGTCATGTACGCTGGAGAGATTGTTGAACGGGGGTCACTTGCGGATATCTTTGAAGACGCAGTCCATCCATATACGGAGGGACTGCTCGGCAGTGTGCCGGATATTGATACTCCAGACGCACGGCTTGAACCCATTGCAGGCAGCGTCCCAAGTCTCGTTGATGAAGAGATGGATGAGCGATGTTACTTTGCGGATCGATGTCCCAAAGCAATGGAAGCCTGTCTTGATCCCCCTCCAGAGTTTGACGCTGACACAGGGACAGTACTTGAGGATGATACCGAAGATCGACATGGCGTGAAGTGTGTCTTAGCGCAGCGAGGATATGATCCCGACGCATCGGTATCGATATCCAACGCAAACTCTAATAGCAGCAGCGACGGCAACGATTCCAAAAACACGAGCGCAGATAATACGAGAGATACATTCAATTCAATCAAAAATACAATTAAGACGATAAGTTCGGAGGCAAACACAACACAGACGCAGACGCGGACGCGAATCCGGATCCGAGTTCGAACACCCCAAGCGGAGAGGGTGAACCGTGAGTGAGGACACGTTGGTGAGTGTCGAGAATCTCAAAAAGCATTATACGAGCACAAAGACACTCTCTGATAGATTATTTCGTCGTGCATCACCACCAATCAAAGCTGTCGATGGGGTCAGTTTTGAGATTACAGCAGGTAAGACACTTGGGTTAGTCGGTGAGTCTGGATGTGGGAAATCGACCACTGGCGAAACGATCCTGGCACTTCGTAGTCCGACCGGTGGAACGGTAAAATTCGATGGACAAAAGATCGGTGGCCTCTCTGATGCAGAGGTCAAAAACTTCCGACGACGAACAGGAATGGTCTTTCAGGACCCATTCGCAAGTCTAAATCCTCGGATGACTGCCGGTCAGATTATCAGAGAACCACTCAGTGTACACGATATCGGCACTCGGGATGAACAGCGTGATCGGTCAAAAAGTCTGTTGAAACGAGTCGGGCTCTCAGCAGACCAGTATGACAGATATCCACATGAGTTCTCGGGTGGTCAGCAACAACGTATCGCGATTGCACGCGCACTCGCGGTCGAACCGGATTTTCTCGTACTTGATGAGCCGGTCTCAGCGCTTGATGTGTCGGTGCAGGCGCAAATACTGAATCTCTTAGCTGATCTCCAGACTGATTTCGGACTGACATATTTGTTTATCGCACATGACCTTTCCGTCGTACGTTATGTATCTGATCGTGTTGCGGTGATGTATCTTGGTAATATCGCGGAGATTGGTCCAACTGAGGCTATTTTTGAGCGTCCACAGCATCCATATACGAAGGCACTGTTAGAAAGTGTCCCGCGTGCACGTCTCAGTGAGTCTGATCGTGAGATAACGACACTCGAAGATGATGTTCCATCACCTCGTGATCCGCCGTCGGGCTGTCGATTTCGGACTCGCTGTCCCGTGGTGATTCCACCGACCGATATTGATATCGATCAAACTGCCTATCGCGAGGTAATGGATCTTCGAGAGCGGATTGAAGCTGGAACCCTCACAGCTACCGATGTCGATAGCACAACATCAAACACAGCAGATGCGGGCACGCCGAGCCAACAGAGTATGACAGCTAACTCAGTCTGGCCTGATGAGATTAGCTCATCATTACATGGAGACAATGCAGCTGCGGTCAAGACCGCCCGTGCTGAACTTCATGACGGTAATCGACAAGCAGCAATTGAAACACTTCGTGATCGATTTGAAACGATATGCGAGCATGATCGTCCAGAACACTCAGATGAGACACATCACTCTGCTGCGTGTCATCTTCGTCACTGAGTGACTGCTTGTCTCTGCCACGGTAATGTTGAGACACATACTGTGTCTATTCTCAGTCTAGTTGGGGTGACAAACCGTTTCTCTCCGTCATACTCACTCACTCTGGTCGCTCTGTGAGGAATCGGAGAGGGATAAGCGCATCAAAGCTGTGAAGGAAAAAACAACCCCGGCTTGTCATATTGGAATTCGATACGTCTGTCATTTTCAAGCCGACGGAGATACGTTCTTACGCTACCCGTTTCTGCAGTATGTGTTTTGAGTGCTGAGATAGAATCATCTCCGAGGCGGTAGTACAGTGGGAATATGATCGCCACAGTTTCAGACTCTGCACGCGTTACGCTCATTAAGAAGACCCCGCCAGATGCCTCTGTTGAGAATAGTTCATAATCGGTGATAGTGACGTCAGCGACCGTGTTCTCAAGTATGGCGAACTCGTCGTCAGGCAGAAGCACATCGAATCCCCAGAGATTATCTGGCTTCCCGGCGAGCGGGGTGACATGCCCCGGATGAAGCGCCAGTGATTTCCATCCGTCATTATCATACCGAGTCGCTGTTGTTTCAATATCTGTAAGAATACTGTCCCAGTGATCACCGAAATCTTGAGAGGGGGCATCCACGCCAGGCGATTGATTCACCTTGTCGGTCATATATATTATTACGATGCCAGCCTCAAACACTCTCTTACTGCAGTGTAGCTCAGCTTAGATGGACTAGACTGACACTGAGATAACTGTAGCGGCGACTGTGGATGATATGTCACTCTTCGAGCCATGCAGATAACTGCATAATGTTCATTCTTGTCGAGACAGTAACTAAGCTCTGTGGCAAAAGACACCCGGCGTGACCGTATTTGGCGCATTGCACTGACGACAGATGGTTTCACAAAGCAGTATATCGAAGATCAGGTCGATGCAAGCAGTCGGACTGTGCATGACGTACTGAAAACAATGGTGGATTATCGCTTTCTCAAGCAAAAAACACAGTACAGAAAGGTCGAACAGGGTTCGTCCAGTAGCAATAGTACTAACACTAACACTAGCACAAGCACAAAACAGGACGTAACGGTATACCACCCACTAGATATTCGTCCAACACCGCCTGAACCCGGCTTTGAGGATGATATATCCTCTGAGAATATATTTAGCAGTGGTGCAACGCTCGAAGCCAATGCAGATATGTTCACAGGTGTTGGTGAGAAACGACTTCGGAAACTCGAGATGGAGCGGCTTGTCACACTGAACGACATCCTTGATGCCTCAATCAATGAGATAGCAGAGGTAGACGGATTTGGCGAACAAACAGCGAAGACGCTGAAGATTACTACTATTGAGGCGGCTATAAATAAACTCGATATGTCAGAAGAAGATCTGCGTGAGCTGTCGGTGTCAGAATATGAGGAGATGTTTAATCTTCGTGAGGAGTACGCAGAAGAATTGAAGCAGGACCTCAATTCAACTCTCCTGTGAGTGGTGCATAACAGATTTGCATTTCACCGCCAATATAGAGAGCATCCAGACTCGTTTTTACGGAGATTATTCGCCGACACTGTCCACTCCAGATCACCAACCGAGCAATAATTATCAGATGGTAAGTTATCTCGAAGTCGATGACTTCGTTACTCAAACCACGGATTGGCTTTTATATGAGTTATTTGAGAGTGACGGCGTGAGCTGGCTGTTGATTCACAAAGACGACGTGGTGAACATTCGGCTGTGTATCTCACAGGGAATATAGTAACCGAAGTATGTATCCACACAGCTAAGATATTATCTCGTCATCTTGGGCAGGTCGAATTAGGTATTGTGCCGTGGCCACCGCTACCGTTGAAATACTGTATCTATACATCGGATAGCATCAGCTATTTCGGGTCAATTTTTGCAGCAAGGGTCTGTGTGACGATGTTACCATCATTGATCACGAATGTGTCTGTTGCATACTCATAGACGTTTTCGTCAGTTTCAGCATTCCAAACGATATATGCGCAGTCGTCATCAACAACCTGTCTTTGTAAGTTGAATTCGACTGCTGTTTCAAACTCATCATACAACGTCTCAAATAATTCTCTGATCTCCGCAGTCCCGTGATACATCCCATCATGAGTGATCACAGTTGCGTCATCCGCATAATCTGACATCGTTGCCTCAACATCTCTCGCGGCGAATACTTCGAGATGATGCTCTAGCACGTCTTCCGTCGTACTCATACTCTATATATAATGAATGACCAATATAAATTGCGTGCCATCGGTGCCAATGAATCATCTTGACATCATATCCATATCCAAGTCTGGGGCATTCGATTGTATCTTGATACGTATCCTCTTTCAGTAACACAACAGAAAGTGTCTAATGTGACTCGAGTCCAACTCCGTTCGTGAGTAGTGTCCAAACTTATCAGCGAGTATAAACACTATGGCGGGTGTCTGCGTATCCATACGTAGAACTGCGGGATAGTCTCAAAGCCGATTTTATTGCTCCATTAACAGATGTTGGGACTGTGAGCTTTCGATACTCGAATGTGAATCGGAACGCGCTATCAAGCGTTCCAAATGAAACGAACACGATTTCGAAAAGAAATAGTGGTCACATTACCACCGACTGGTGGTATCCAGAGATAGCTGATATTCTGAGGGGAACAGGAGAACACAAAGCACTTGCCACTGCTCTGTCCGAGAAACAAACGCCCGGTGGGGAGTAGGCGTCTGTCTCCATCGATGAGACGGAATGAGAGCTGGTTGACGCGACACCTCAAGCCAAATGTCAGGCAGACGCGTCAACCAGCACAAACTATGACACGACACTGCTACATCCCCGAGAGGGCTTTTTTGCCATAACTGACTCCAACAATTTGACTGTGGTTCGACAGCAATGGCTAGACCTCAATGCCCTCACAGGATATAGCAAGAGAATTAAGAGATTGAGTTACAAAGTTGTTACGCAAGCCAGATATGAGATATATTTCACCGTGACACCACCCGTCAACGATTAAAGATCCATCTTGATGTCCGTCTTGACCAGTCGGTGACACTCTGAGCAACGATTAGATCTAAGCCCACAGTCAGGTTATCTGGAACGTCTGTGTGCGTGTTCCGCTTCACATAGCAAATCAAATTACCAACGGCTGTTAGCTGAGGACGTGGGTCTTCTTTATGCCGGTCATTAAGACAGAACAGTACAAATGAGGAGTGAACCGCCTCGGGATCACATCAAACCCCGTGGCATTCGCCGTGAACGGCTTGTAAAATGCCTCACAAGCCGAAACATTTAGACGATGAAGACATATAGGTAGTTGTATGAGTAGTGGACAGAATTCTGGTGGATTGATGTCCAGTGCAGGTCTTGTACGGTATTTTGACGCTGAAGACCGGAATGCAATACGGATCGATCCGAAGACAGTTGTTGCATTTGGCGTGCTCTTTGGTGTCGGTGTGCTTGTACTGAATGCGCTCGCGATCTAAATATTGAGGTCTCGGATGTCGACAGCCCCACCCACTTTGTTCACAGAGAACGGGGTCGACCGTTGAGAGTGGGAATAACACATCTGTTAGTGGTCATTTTCTCTCACCTGCAGTGGGCGAGGATTGTCTACTCTCACTCAGTATGCAGAGAGTACCAATTGAGTGTAGATAGTTGTCCTGAATGAATTCAAGCCTCTCACTGCGATACCGACGCAATCATGTTCGATTGCTATTCCGACAATCTCACTCGTCGCAGAATGCAACACATGATTGCCGTATTTCCTCACGTCCACTCAACTCTTGAGTGCTGAGATGGATTGATCATGTTCTCGTTTTCGATAGGTCTCTGTGGGATTATCTTGGACCTGTATCGATAGTGATCAAATCCGCCAGCAGTCAAAAATCGGATCATGCTGGTGATGGGGATCCGATTGACGCTTGGGTCGATGTAAAGAGTCGGTCTGTTCTCAATCGTTACACATCAGAGAAATTCATCTGATAATAAAAGCTAGAGACTCTGGTTTGAACGTTCGGTAAATAATAAGAGAGTCCTTCAGGGCTTGACACTGAGGTGTTTGCAGATTCGTGTGAACGGACACCTTTTGTTAGTGTATAGCTATCGTATAGATATGATCCAAGCTGGTGTCGTCGCAGTACAGGGCGATGTCTCTGAACACGCAGCGGGTATCCGCCGCGCTGGGGAATCTCATAATGTGTCGGTTGAGATTGTCGAGATTAGACAGTCCGGTGTTGTTCCCGACTGCGATGTTCTTTTGCTGCCTGGTGGCGAGTCAACAGCGATTTCACGATTACTAAATCGAGAGGGAATTGATACTGAAATTCAATCCCATGTTGAGGCTGGAAAGCCTGTCCTCGCGACGTGCGCTGGATTAATTGTTGCTGCTCGCGATGCGAAAGATGACCGCGTCGATACTCTTAATATCATTGATGTGACAGTTGATCGAAACGCCTTCGGTCGGCAGGTCGATAGCTTTGAAGCACCACTCAGTGTCGACGGTCTTGATGACCCATTCCCAGCAGTATTTATCCGCGCGCCGGTGATTGATGCGGTCGGCGAAGATGCGACAGTGCTCGCGCGATGGGACGATCATCCGGTTGCTGTCCAAGATGGTGCGGTCGTTGCAACTGCATTTCACCCAGAGTTGACACCAGACAATCGAATCCATGATCTCGCATTTTTCGCTAATCAAAACGACAGTATCGACACATGAACGTCAACTCATTTAATACTCCACCTGTCGGTCTTCACGTAATGTGATCGACCCTCTGAGCGAGAATCTCCTCACGTGATACCGATTTCTTAGTGAATGAGTGTATGTTATGAGACAATGGTCTATCAAGGGCTCATACATATGTATACAGCATCTGCGCTGCGTATCGGACGATTCTTTTTACCGGACACAGATGATAATCTATGAGTGATGATGACCCATCGGACACAGTATTTGATGATCTCTTTTCGACAATCGAATCTCGACGGGAAACATTACCAGATGACTCATATACCACATCACTTTTGACACATGAAAAAGGAGAAAATGCTGTACTTGAGAAATTAGGTGAGGAGGCAACCGAAACAATCCTTGCAGCGAAAGACGGTGACTCAGCAGCAATCCAGGCTGAAAGTGCAGATCTCATGTATCATCTTTTTGTTGTGCTCGCAATGGAAGAGATAACACTCGATGACCTTCGCGAGGAACTTCGCGGACGGTTTGAATAGGTAACTCAAATCCTCTTCTCTCCGATTGTTCCGTCATGAGTAAAATATACTCAATATCACAGTATTGGCGGGGCGAAATCCCACTCAGACAGATGATGAAGCCGACGCGATGGGGATTTCTCCTCCCCCAAATAGTAGTCAGTAGCAGTTACAGCTAATCGTATCGACTTCGCTTATGCTTGTAATTCAGGTAAATGCACAATGTTGCATCCTTCTTGAGGATTCTTACTCCCTCAATGATGAGCGAAAGAGAAAACCCACCAATCACGTTCAATCAGGACGTTCCAAGAGACACACGACCTCAGTCGGTCAAAAATACAACAGAAATTAGACAACAGTCCGCACTTCTGTAATATGCAACCGGTCAGCTGCCTCGGGGTCAAGCCCCGAGATATCTGTCTTGATTCGTGATGAAGAACCGCAGTCAAAGGATCTGAGACTATCGCTATGGTATTGCTGATCAAGATAGATGTCCGGGTATGTGCTTGCGAATCGACATGTCACAACAGTATCAGTCGAATGTCACACCAAGATCATGGAGACCTTCATTTTGCTGTGCGACCGTAATCAAAAGCGGTGTCAACGATTCAACCTCGGCGGCGTTCGCAACACCTCCGGCATCAAGCGCCCGAAGACCATCAATATCTTCAGCAAGGTCACCGATCGTTTCTTTTGCTGTCGTATCATCACCTATCAATAGCGTATCGATACCAAGATCTGCATCGAGATCTGCAAGTCGTCCCGCTGCAAGATTGTGAAACGCACCGACAACAGGGACTGAATCGGGTGCAGCATCAACAACAAGTGCTGTGACACTTCCCGCACTCGGTGGATGATAATGAAACCCATCCTCGTCGCGCTTTACTCCTGCTGCTGGGGTGACAATGATATCATCTGATGATAACCCATCTGCGGCAACGGAAACCGTATCTGCAACATGATATGGGGGAACGCATAAGAAGACAATCTCTCCGCGATCAGCCGCCATTTTATTCTCAAATCCAGTAATTTTCGTATCAGTACCTCGTGCATTCAAGACGTCAGTGTATGTCTCTGCTGCGTTATGTGCCTTATCGGGATCACGAGAACCAATCACGACATCATGATCTGTATGAAAGCCAAAACGGAGTGCAAGACCCTCACCGATATCACCGGTTCCGCCAAGTAGTGCAATACGCATACTCATCCTGCGGTCGGAACTCTGAAAACCATTGTGTGACCGGGGAGGACTGCCGCTGTCGAAGGTCACCGAGATCAAAACAATGACAATGATATAAGTAACCTCAGTTTTAGATGAGCATCACCCGAGGCTGGATCTCGTCACTGGTCTCTGGACTGTGTGGTTTATCGCTTTCCGAGCGCTTTCTCGAATGTCTGTTGTGCGCGTTCGTACCCTTCATTTCTTCCGACAATTGGGTCGGGATACTCTGGGGCAAACTGTGCGCGGTCACCAGGCGACAATGTTGGCCACTCGATGATCTTCTCCGTTGGTGCATCACTCAATTCGGGAACATACTCACGGACAAAGTTTGCACCATTATCGTATTTTGACAACTGGCTTATAGGATCGAAGATTCGGACATCAACAGAGTCGGTGCCAGTTGATGCAATCCACTGCCAACTCCCATGATTCGAAGCATAATCATGATCGATGAGTTGTTTGGTGAAGTATCGTGCGCCACGGCGCCAGTCGACGAGGAGATGTTTCGTCAGGAAGCTCGCTACCACCTGTCGAGGACGGTTGTGAATATAGCCTTCGCGATTGAGTTGTCGCATGCCAGCATCAACAAGCGGGTAGCCAGTTTGTCCCAGAGCCCATGATTTAAATGCCTCATCATCATCCCGCCATTGGATTTCATGTGGAATCGATTTATAATTCGAAACTGCGAGATCAGGGTTATAATATAATAGATGATAATTCTGCTCGCGCCAGGAGAGTTCGTATCGATATTTATCGACATTGCGTCGTTCATTCCCGTGCACAGCCTCATATACTGAACTTGCAGCGTCCCATACTTCTCGAATACCAATCATCCCGCCAGAGAGATACGGCGACATTCGTGACACTGCTGTTGTTGGTTCCTCAGCAGCCTCCGCAAGGTCATCGCGCGTGTCATTATAATCATAAATACCTCGATCACAGAACTGATCGAGACGGTCTCGCGCAGCCTCATATCCCGCAGGTGGGAGGTCAATCTCGACTGTTGGAACAGGGACGGTCTTGTTATCGGTAATATCAACAAGCGTCTCAGCCGCTGGTGGGTCATATGCTGACCGCTTTGGGACATTTTCCCAATCGTTGTGAAATTGACTATGATTTGGATATGATGCATCAAGCCGACCAGGGTCGACAAGTACGTGATCCGTTCGGACATCAAACTCAATGCCAGACTCATCAAGCTTGCTCGCAACACGCTCGCGTCGAGACTGTCGTCCCGGTCGGTAATGCTGATTACAGTGTACGCCATCAACATCGTACTCCTCAGCCAGTGTTGGAATAATGTCGCCTGGGTCGCCAGCGCGGACAACGAGATCGCTTCCACGCTCACGATATGCTTCTTTGAGTTGACGGACAGCACGCATCCAAAATGCCTGTTGTCGCGTTCCAATAGCGCCAAAGAAGTCTGAGTCATATACATATATCGGCAGAACCGACCCAGAGTCAGCCCGTGCCGCAGCAGCTAACCCAGCGTTATCTCGAAGCCGAGGATCACGTCGATGCCAGAATAAACGCATACTATATCTATGTGCTGGAACGGATAGTAGCCTTCGGCTGCCGATTTGGATACAGTTACCGAGAGGTGTGTTCGAAGCGCGCTCCACGATAGTCGGGAGTCCCCACTAGTTTTTAGACCATCGCACGTACTTTCAGATAGGATGTCATTCACATCAGATGCACGGAGTGCCGAACAGCGGGATGAGCCATTCTTACTCACCAGCGCCGTGATTGGAGTCATCGGATGTTTACTCGCCGGTGTCACCCCATTGATTGGTGGCTCATCAACAGCATTTACCGGAAGTATTGTCTCAAGCAGCCTTCTTGGACTTGTGTTTGCGGTTCAGAATCTTCGATTACTCCGCCGAGATGGTGTTGTTGCTCTTGCGCCAGCAGTCCTGACGACAATCTTTGGAGGATGGTTCATGGCTGCGCCACTGTTGTATGATGTTGGATTTATTGCAACGGCTGGCACACAGTTTGCTGGGTTACTCCTCGCTGCGTTTGGATTATATCTAACGCTCGCACGTATTGCTCCGAGTCGCTGATTACAGTGGTGAGGATGTAAGCATAGCCGTGAGCACAAAAGGATATTTCTTCAATTGAGAGCACACTAATTTGAACTCAGTGTGATTCCTCTCACCACCGAAGCGGTGTAGTTCTTTAGGACAGATACGAGAGATTGATAATTATGTTTTTTTCATCCCATGGGCATCAAATACTCATATCGCACCACGTCCGGGTCGACATCTCGTTCGAAAATCTGTGTGTAAAGCAACTCCAACTCCAACTCAGACTCAGCTAATAATCACCAAGCACACCAAGCCGTCGTGCTCGCCGCGTTGCGTAGTGGAAAACAATATAGCCACCAAGTAGATAGACTGCTGCAATCGCAAATAAGATACCGAGGTCGATAATACCAAATTCCCAGAGGTGTGTCCCGTCAACCATTACTCGCTGGAGAAGCGCACTTCCGTGTGCTAATGGAAGTGCCCGAAGCCATGGAATTGAGAACACAGGTGCTGAGACAAGAATCACGAATCCAAACTGGAGAAGTCCAAGCCATGTTCCGACCCGCTTATATAAGACCGTGATTCCTCCAGCAGCGAATCCAAGCCCAAGCACCGACGCAACACTCGCTCCTGCAACGATTACGACTGTGACCGGAGGGAATGCGAGTTTCGTTCCTGTCACCAGCAACATCCCAACGAGAATCACTGCTGAGGTAAGGAATGTTCGAACAAGTTTTGCAACACCCTTGAGTAGTGCAACAGGTGCGAATCCGAATGGTGTGGTGACATGTCTCTCAAGTGTTCCCCATTGGACTTCACTTCCGATGTCATTCGATATCGATGAGTATGCACCTGAGGAAAGTGTCCATAAGAAGTATCCAACGACAATGCCCTCAATTGAATCGGCTAATGCCCGTCCGGCGAGCAGCTGTCCGCCATAGAATAACACAATAAAAAAGAATAAAGCAACCACAACTCCACCGATTGCGTTTGCCGGATACCGCACAAACAACAGGAATTCACGGAGAAGAACTGCTCGCGCAAGATGATAATATGTGGCTGGTTGTGGATCTGATTGTTCCACATCGTCTTTTTTCACTGTCGAAAAGGGTTGATGATCACTCATAATTCATGTTGTTGTGATCGGGCGACATCAGTCTCAAAGCGACTACTATCCTGAGCGTTGTCAGTACGCATTTTAGTATTTGCTGCTGATTTCCCTTCTTGTTGCTCTTCACCGGCAGATGAATCACTCACTTTGTTATCTGGCTCATCAATATCGCCCTGTGTTTGAGTGTCATCGGGTGATTGAGCACTCGTCAACTCGATTAAGGCCTCCTCAAGTCCGACTTCAATTGTTTGAATCTGATCGATTTCTACGTCCGCCTTCTTTAGTACATCAAATAACTTGTATAAAGAGACATCTGAGATCTCAATCTCGATGCGAGGGTCATTATCAATGGTCGCTGTCAGTGCTGTCTTGTCGATACACTCACGAAGTCGTGATACGACGGTTGGCGTCAGGTCACTGCTTTTGATCTGAAGTCGCTCACCTCCAACTGTTTCTGCAAGCGTCTCAACATCACCATCAGCAACAACCCGCCCATCAGCCATCACAATAACACGATCACAGACATCCTCGATAACTGCCATATCATGACTACTGAGGATAACTGTCAATCCATCTTCAATCGCAAGTCGTCGAAGTTCGCTCCGAAGTGTGTGGGATCCCTCAACATCTAATCCAAGTGTTGGTTCATCAAGAAACAGGAGTTCGGCTCCTCCGGCGAGTACACTCGCAAGCGATACCTTCTGTTTCATCCCGCGTGATAGGTCTCGCACTGGTGTGTCCGCCCATGCAGTGAGATTCAATCGCTCAAGTAGTTCCGCATGTCGAGGAGCAACTGAATCTGGATTAATACCACTGATTGTCGCAAAATATCGAAGATTTTCCCGTACAGTGAGTCGCCAGTAATCGTTTCGAGCACCCTCAAGCATCGCATCGACATTCGCATACGCCGTTCGCCGTTCATTCTCAACATCAGTGCCGAGTACTCGAATTGCCCCCGTGTCTGGAAGAACCGTTCCAAGAATAGATTTGATTAATGTCGTTTTTCCTGCTCCATTTGGTCCAAGTAGTCCGACGATTGAGCCCCGTTCGACACTAAAGCTTACATCGTTGACCGCAGTGACAGCATTACTTCCACTGCCAAATTGCTTACTCACACCATTGACGACGAGCGCCGGTGAGTCATCAATATCCTGACCTCTCTCACTCGTCGCTTCTTGTGGTGCAACCGCACTGCGTCCCATTACAATTATTATATTCGTCGGACCGATAAACGGCGCGGTCCCTCTAGGAAAGCGGAGGATTTTCTGATTGATACCCTCCTCCGGCTAAGGCGGAAGGAATCCCACGGCGCCGCTCCGCTTGGTTGGGAGCGGGAGTGTCAGGTTCAGGTTTGGGTTTGCAGACATCCCAATCCCAATCCCAATACCAAGCCAGTATACCGTTGGACTCGGTATGTAGTCGGTCACTGTGCAGTCTCCAGGGAGTGCCAAATCCCCGCGCTCCGGGAGTCCGCTCTTCAACTAAAGCGAGGACCTTGTGTTGGTTGTGCAACAAGAGCTTCGGTCAGTCTCACCAGACTCAGAGTTACTTGCATTGGTGAGGAGAGCCCGATGTTTGTTGTTTGATTCCCCGAAGGGCACACTCTGTTTCTAAAGTGGGCGGACACTCACAGTTACACTCATACTTACACTCGAATCACCACCTGTCGGGCACTCGGCTCCATCGGGGTCAGAACCGAAGTGCCAACACTAACACTCACAGATACACCGCTGTCCAACACAAACGTTCCGAATCCTACTGTGACGGCGCGTATCCACAGCCTCAGTGGGATCGGGTCTGTTCAGCGTATAATAATGGGGTATTTTTATTTCGGAGACAGATGATGTATATGGATCTTGATCGGTTTGCTGCGGACACACCATCCGATGACGCCCCCGGCGATGGGAGCGTCTGTGTTGTGGCGACACAACCGGACACATTTGAGCGTTGTCGCGATGGATTGTATCCATCGCCAAAGTCGTATGAGAGGACGCGTCGATCATTCGAGTATCTTGCGTTCTACCGGACAGCACCAATCTCTGCAATCACACATTATGCACGCATAACAGACCGGGTCGAACAACATCGTGGGAGTGATGGTCCAATGACAGCTGAAGATTGGGAAACACTCATTGACCCGTTTTCCACGGAGCGTACTGTGATTGTATTCACCTGGGATGAACTTATTCCACTTGAATCCCCCGTTGAAAATGATGGACATGGCGTTCGAGGTGCATGGTATTGCTCACTCCGTGATCTTCGAGAGGCGGCGACGTTATCTGCACTCTCTGCTCGGGCAGACACATAGCGAACTCATCGAACTCAACGAAATCGAAACCAATTAATTATCATATTGAGTAATGTATATTGAGCCGAGGTAGCCTAGCTTGGTCAAGGCGGCAGATTCGAAATCTGCTGTCCGTTCGGACACGTGAGTTCAAATCTCACCCTCGGCGTGAAACTTACTCAGATTGTTTCATCAAGAGTGTGTATTGCTCAGTTTTTGTATTCGCGCTGTCGGTACTGCTCTCAGACAGCGTTTGTGTCCCTGATTCGACACGCATCTCAGACTGAGTTCGTGTTTGTGACGAGAGCGGTGATGGTCTGTATCGTCCAAGTAGATATGCGTCAATATCAGACGTATCTGATGGGTTTGCTGTCCGAATCCAGACTGTCGCACTGCCACACGCTGCCAGTTCCGCAGCCCACTCTTCTGCATCTGCTCGATTATTGAACTGATGACGACTTCCCTGATCACGAATGATCTCTCCAACAGAGCCATTCGTTCGCCGTGCAGATGGCTTGATATCAACGAGGAACTCACTCACGGTAGACACACATCTGTAGGTAAGTGAATAACTAGTCGCTTATGATGACCGCTAATCTGGTATCAGACGACTATTATCCTCTTTGTTGAGAGAGATGTAATAAAATAGTCTATAGTAGTTGTATTTATTCAATCATCAGCAAAACTCATATCATCAGGATCGGGACCGGTATCAGCAGCGTCAACACCGTGTTTATGATTCGACGATGCATCGCTGATATCAACTGAGAGAAGCCGATCAAGCGCTTCAACCATCGCTTCAACGCTACACCGTGTAATATCAGAGTCAGATGTTGCAACGGACACAGTTCGATCGCCGCGCGACATTTCAACCTCAACTGTCACAACAGCGTCTGTTCCACCGGTAATCGCATCGACATGATAGGAATCTAACTGTGCATCTGCATCTGTTCCGAGCGCTGCTCGAACTGCCTCAACAGCAGCATCAACCGGTCCACTGCCAGTCCCAGACGCAACACGTTCACTTTCACCAACACGAAGGCGAACTGATGCTGTTGGTGTTCCCCCACCTGATGCTGCTGTTAGATCAAGGAGTTCAACATGGCGGTCCCGCTCGCGTCCTTGTACTTCCTCAGCAATCGTCAACAGGTCGGCATCAGTCACACGTTTATCGCGATCTCCGAGTTCTTTGACACGGTTGACAATGGCTGTAATTTCATCATCAGAGACATCGATGCAGTGTTCATCCAGTGCTGCTTGAACACCCGCGCGTCCAGCGTGTTTCCCAAGAACAAGCCGCCGCTCACGCCCGACAGATGACGGTGAGTACGGCTCATACATCGTTTTATCTTTTAGTGTTCCATCTGTATGGATACCACTTTCATGTGTGAATGCATTTTCACCAATGACCGCTTTATTCGGCGGAAGAGGAATGTCAGTCGCCTGTGAGACGGTTTGTGCAAGAGAGTACAGTTGCTCAAGCGTTGCTGTCTCGATATCGTAACCATGTGCGAGTGCAATTGCGACTTCTTCGAGTGCAACGTTTCCAGCCCGTTCACCAATCCCATTGACAGTGCCATGGACAAGATCAGCCCCAGCGGCAAGACTGGTCCATACATTTGTCATTGCAAGTCCAAGGTCATCGTGCGTGTGCGTTGAGACAGGACCAAGCGCTGCAAGTCGAGACACATACTCATATGTGGTCTCAGGATTGGCGTGCCCAACGGTGTCCGCATAACAAGACCGATTGGCACCAGCATCAAGCGCTTCTCGCATCAGTCTCTCAAGAAACTCGATGTCAGCACGTGAGCCATCCTCACCAATGACTTCAACCCAAAGGTCATGATCCGTGGCGTATTCGACCAGCTCAGCGGTCGTTGTGACCACTTCTGATCGTGTTGATCCAACTTTTGTTTCGATATGCTGGTCGCTTGCAGGAACAACAATGGTTACTCCATCAACGCCGCAGTCAAGCGCAAGGTCGATATCGGATTTGACACCACGAGCGAAACTCGTGACGGTTGCGTCGAGATCAAGGGCTGTTACCTGCCTGATTGTTTCTCGTTCACCTTCACCAGTACAGGCGCTGCCAGCCTCGATGAACTCAATACCGGCTTGATCAAGCTCACGTGCGATTGTCGCTTTCTCACCGGGATCAAGTGAAATACCAGGTGCTTGTTCACCGTCTCGAAGTGTTGTATCGAGGAGCTGTACCGTATCGTCGGAATCCAAAGTGGATGCAAGGGGTGTGTCGGGGTTACCCCCGAATAAATCGACCACGAGTCATATACTCACGTGTGTGGTATTTTTGAACATACTTAAATTATCTGTTTTTCGATAATACACGATCGATAGTCCCAGATAGGTGCACACAACTGCAGGAGCTGTCTCCGGGTGTCAGTAGCTAAAACCCCTCAGAGGAACTCTCGTGGACTCTCCCGACAGAGAATATCAATATGGTTATATAATCGCTTATGCTTGTATTGTCAAATATCTATATTAATTTGAACAGTATCGCCGACCGTAACAGCATCAGCAACTCCAGCCGGAAGCTCAATTACGGTATCCGCGTTTGCGGTCCCAATCCCGTACCATGCGGAGAGTTGTGCACATTCGCTCACGGTGTTGTCCTTGAGCCACAGTACATCGAGATCGGTATAGACGAATAGCATGTGTATCCTTCGATAACTGACACGATTGAATCGAAATACGAGCGCAGATCCAATAGGGAAATCCCGACGGAACATCAATCCTCGAACACGTGCACATAGTGTTGTTGCAATTTCAACATCTGTTGCGAGTGTCTTCACAGAGCCGTCGGTGCGAGAAATATGTTTGAGATGCATGATTTCTCATCAGATACAATGTGAATAAATCTATGCATCGTCATTGATTTCGGATACTACTGTGGTATGACTGTTTTTACCCATCAATGGAAATACCGACGATAGCACAGAGAGAAATTTAGACGCTCCAATAATCACTCTCGGGCTGGCAAAGATCGAGTATGAGTGAGAGCAGTTCAGGATACAAATCGCTTTCTCTCGTCACGTCTCAATCTCACCTGTCGTGTAGTTCCGAGCGTCAACATCCCTCGTTGAGAGGAGGAATAGTAATTTTGATTGGATACGCAATCCCGGTACTCGCACGCCTGACCCGTGTGCACCCGGATGTAACCGGAGAGTATCAGCTATGATAGTCACGGTGTAGTATTTTCAATGGACTCTCAGTCGATGAACGACGCGATAGCGAACCGGTTAGTGTCTGTGAGTGCCCCAGTTGGTCTAGGCTATCGAACGTAGTTGCAATACTCTCATAAGCACCCAGCTTGGACAATCGCTATAGCGGCTGCGAGTCTCCCCCCCACTCGTTCAGTAGTTTTTCTGATAATTATAATTGGTCGTCTGTTTCTGTAACTCGGATATAATAGCATCAGGGGCTGAGTTGAGAGAACAATTCCGAACTATCGCGTAGTCTGTGTCGTGTATGTCGAGACACTGAAGATACTCGTTGTCGGAGACTTCGTACTCGGTGGGATGCGGTCTGTGCTCACGAGTGGGTACCCACCGCTATCGATCATCAGTGTGTCAATTCCGCCTCAGGATTCAGCATCATTCATATGAGAACAGAAGCGTGCTGTGTTTCTCCTCGTATGAGAGCGATTCTGTTTGCGTATGAGACGATTGTGAACTGCTGTGTCCAAATACCTCCACAGAAGCGAAAAGTGCGTCCAACCGAGATATCATGATAGTATCGCATGGCTCGTCGGTGTGTTGTAGTCAGTCTCGCCACCCGTTGATAACGCTCGGAGCAATGGTTTCAAACCCGTGTAGTGCTAGCGATTGAAGATATCGGTTATCAGTGAGTCTCCTGACTCCAAGCCACGACATAACTCCGAGTATGAGAAAGGTGACTCTCATCTTGATTTCTGTGTTGACTATCTCAGTCAATAAGCTTGAGGACTGTTTTGAGATTACCTCTTCATCGTGGTTTAACAGTCAAGAACTCTTTTTATAGGAGTCTGATACCTACGGAACCTATCTCTGGAATGAGACATTCTGATATGAGTGATTGTGCGGAACAATCTCTCCATCAACTCAAACTCAAATTCAAGCTCAAACTCTAAACGCCTCAGTCAGCACATCGCTTCTGTATCCTCGTCGGTCACTCTTCGCTGGACAAGTGGCTCGTGAGAACTCTTGTGAGGGGATACGCTCCACCTGTCAAACTCGATGCGAGATGTGGTCAACCAGCCTTGCCGGATCGAACTCTCGTCAAACACTCCGGTACATCGCTGAATCCAACCCACGCTGGCGACTCACACGCATCTTCCTGTTCGGTTTGAAGGGGTCTGAAAGTATGATTCCGCTCTGTATTTTTGGACCTGCCCGTTTCCTCCCCGCATTGTAAATCCAACTCGGTCTCTGTCGCAGAACACGAGAAAGGACGTATCGACTATTGATCGTGACTGCAGGGCGATCTGATTGAACTGAGATCACCAGTCTGTCATTGCCCTTGTGATAGGTGATGTCCTCATATGAGAACCCCTCATCTGCGCACTGAGGAAACTCCTCTATTTATTCTTGATCGATGTTATGCTCGTTCAATCACCTCAATCAGTCGGTCACGTGTCTTCTCTTAGTTAATTGCAGCCTGAGGGGGTATGTCTAAAATGTCTGTGTATCCAGGACTATGATTGCAATTTTGGCGTTGATCAGAGTGTGTCTGTCTGGTTTCGAGACCGGGCGCTTTTTGCCCTTCTTTGTTGTATCTCTGAGTACCGAATGACTCATATCGCTGTCATCGATAATCACGGTCAGTTTACGCATCTCGAACAGCGGGCACTCCGTGATCTTGGGGTTGATGTCGAGCTCGTTGATAATACGACATCGCCCGAGCAACTAATTCAGACTGCTGATGGGCTTGTCCTCTCTGGTGGTCCTGATATCGATCAAGTTGGAAACTGCCCAAAGTATCTTGAATTGGATATTCCAATATTAGGTATCTGCCTTGGTATGCAACTACTCGCGAGCGAGCTTGGTGGATCAGTCGCTGCTGGTGATTACGGTGGCTATGCCGATGTAGATGTCGAGATTCTTGATGATACTGACCCACTCATTGGATCACTCGCCCCAGAAACGCGTGTGTGGGCGAGCCACGCCGATGAGGTTAAATCCGTTCCTGAGGGGTTCAAACGAACGGCGACATCGGACGTGTGCCGTATCGAAGCAATGAGTAATCGTGATCAAGAGCGGTATGGTGTCCAGTGGCATCCTGAGGTCGCACATACTGAGCGTGGTGAAGAGGTCTTCAAAAACTTCATCGCTCGGTGTCAATAGCGCGTAGTCATCTCAAATATTTTTTATATGACTACAACACAAAGCGAACTCGCGGATCTATCACGATTCATATTCCGTGCACCGCGGTGGTATGTGAGTCTTACATTCGCAATCGTCATCGCAGCGACTGTTGGCGTTGCTGCTTTTGATTCTGGTGCGTATGCTACAACGTGGCGTGGACTATTCATTTTCGGTCGTGACGCATGGGAGGGTGTATTTTTTATTGGAATCCCGACAGTCGTTGCTGCCTTCGCGACGACCGGCGTCGATCGGTTTGTGGGAGGGAAGCTCACAGCAAACCGGTCATCGCTTCTTGCGTTAGTTTCTGAATTGATTGTCGTGACTATTGTTGTGACTGCTGCGGTAATCTCAGTTGTCACGGGACTTGGTCAGCGATTCATCTTTGATGCTCTTGTCGTTGCGCTAGCCTCCGTTTTCGCTTTTCGTCTACTTATTGTGATGGCTGTCTCGCGTTCATCCTTGCTCGTCGCAGCACTTCCAGCAAGTATCCAGACACTTGTCGCTGCGGTTCTCTTATTCGTCTACAGTGGCACCTTACGCTATATCTCATTTGGCGGACCGCTGCTTGATGCATATATGATGCCATATCTGGCACGTCCCGAAAGAGCCCCAGCGGAGTTATCTGCGATATCGATGGAACACTTTGCGCTTCTCGGAATTACATCCGCGCTCTATGCACTTGCTGTGTACGGGTTTATTATTGTCGTCGATCGCCCATGGCGTCGTAGTCTTAATGTTTCAATGCTTGATTTTCTTCGTGGGTTCATCGGTCATATCGCGGAGGGTTCGCGTGAACTTGAGGAGTTCTTTCAACAACTTGGTGAGGAAGCATTAATTCCTGTGTCAGTGCTTTCGTTCAAAACGGTCGATGACGTTGAGAAAGCTCGATTCGTCCTTCCAATGATACATCCCGGACCGATGGGTGAGATTGGTGGGGGAAATCTTCCCGAGCGAGTAGCCACTGCTGCTGATGGACTTGCATTTCCTCCACATGCAACCGCCGGTCACGATTTTAATCTCGTGACTGAACGTGAGGTCGACACAATTATCGATGCCGTTGAGACCGCAGCCAGTCGCATCGAATACACAGCTGAAGCGACACAGAGTGTTCGTACGCACGCTGGGGAAGTGTCGATGCTTGGGCAGTGTATCGGAAATAATGGGTTGTTGATCTCAACGTATGCGCCAGGATTCGCCGATGATATCGCGTATGGTGTCGGTCTGTCGGCGTCAGCTGAAGCTCGAACGACCGGGCTCGATAATGTATTGCTTGTTGACGCACACAACTCTAATAACGGTCTCAGCGGTCCTACCCTCGGTCATGTCACTCCCGGTTCCGCTCGCGCGTTTGATATGATGAGTGCGGCTCGACAATGTGGAGATCGCCTCACAACAGCTGAGCAGTATCCGATGGAACTCGGGACTGCATGGACAGAGACGCCATGGGATCCGACAGACGGTATTGGACCACTGGGTGTCCGCGTAGCTGTCCTCAACGTCGCCGGTAACGAGACGGCATATGTCCTTGTCGATGGGAATAATATGGAACCTGGTCTCCGTGGTCAGATAATCGAAACAATTGTCGATGAGGGACCAGTCGATGCCGCAGAGATAATGACAACAGATACACATATTGTGAACACCATCGAGGCAGATAATCAGGTTGGGTCAGCAATCGACAATGAGATGTTTATCGATACGCTCTCAGATCTCATTGTGGAGGCACGTCGTGATTATGAGACTGTGACAGGCGGGATGGCGGTTGAACGAGTGTCTGTTACTGTTTTCGGCAACGACCGGACAGAGACACTCGCAAGCCATGCAAATGCTGTTGTCTCAATTGGCGGAGCGTTTGCCGTGACAGTAGCTCTCGCTGCGATTGCCGTCAGTGTCGTTATTTTTCTGTTTGCGTAGATCATACTTATCCGGTATATTGCTACTGATGCGGTGTAGATCGATATGATGTATCGACCACGATGGACACAATCCCGTCTATTAGCTGGACCTGTAGTCGGGTTCAGTACTCACATACTGAGAGTTGGGATCTGAGACGTAATCCGAGAACTCAGTGGTTCCTACGTCTCATCAAAGAGTTCATCAACAGCCGTCTGTGCGGTTCGTGCAGCCTCATCAGCCACCTCATCGGCTGGTGGTGAAACGTCATCAGGCACATTGAGATATATATCAACTTCGAGAACACCAGATTCGAAGCTCACGGTAATATCAACGTCGGTCACCGTAGACTGTCGATATTCAGCAAAAATAACTCCCTCCGCTGCGTCTGCGGCTGTTTTCACAACGGTTTCATCACTCGGTGTCTGATTTGACATTGCGATAACGTCGCGGTTATGCACCAGCGCCGCCAGGACCCATCGGACCGCCACCAGCGCCGCCCTGAAGCATCTGTTGAAGTTCTTCTTGAAGACTTTCGAACTGATCGCGAACCCGCTCTTCTTGCTTTGTCAGTTGCTCGACGCGAATCTCAAGACTATCAACTTTGTCTGAGAGTTCGTCGTGAGCGGTTTCATACTCTGTTTCGACAAGCAATTCTCCAACTTCTCGATACATCGTTGTTTCTTCAGTAACATCTTCAAGCGCATCAAGCGCCGCTTCAGACTCATTTAGTGTCGATTCAGCCTGATCTTTTTGGGCTGCCACCTTCTGTGCCGTTTCTTGAAGGTCCTGCAGCTCTTCGAGTTTCTCTTGTGCTTCTGGTGGCAGATTGCCCTGCATATTAGTTAGTGTGAGATGCGGACTGAAAAAGACCCGTATTCTCCACAGACAAAGTGAACCACCTCGGTGTCAAGCCTCGAGGCACTCGCCTTGCTTTCTTTGTAGACACGCTGCCACACACGGTCTGGAGTCGTCGGGAGTGCCCCTCTTCATGATGGAGATACAATAGGCGAAGCAATTGCCACCTCAGTCACTAGTCGGCATCAGAGAGTGTATTGTCAACGCTGTTGCGCACCTGTTCTGCGACTGCGACAAACCGTGCCCACGTGTTCGCACCTGCTCGGAGCGCAATCAGATCTGTTGCAGTAATGCTCACTGTGACTGTCGTGTCATCTGTTTCGACCTGCGCGTGAGACCGTGTATCATTAATTTCTCCGACCTCTTGGTTAATGGCTGAGCTCACAATCTGTGCATGTTGCACATCGCTGTAGTGCCACGTTAATTCGAGTGTATGACGCTGGTGGGTGACACTGTCACTTGTTTTGTTTGCTGTGGGTGATGAGTTAGTGTCTGACATATTGTCATTTGATGAGACAGCAGATGTGTCACTCTGATCGGTGTCATTCATATGGTTCTTCTCGTTATTATCGTCTCTCCCCGAATCAGAGTTCATCACTCTTCGATGAACCGCAATATGTCACTCCACCTTGGTGGGTCGAAATTGCTCGTTGGGAAATATGTATAGGTAGCTCTCACGCGCCTGAATTGTACAAAACCGTCTTTTCGACTGTGATAGCCGATATGATTACTCGACGGGAACTTCTTTAATCTCTGGGGCACGCTCTTTCAGCAAAACACGGTGTCCGCAGAACGGACATCGAACGCCACCGTACTCTTCAAGTTCAACATCGCGCTTGCAGCGAGAACATTTATAACTCATTATATGTTAAATATATTTAATTATCTTCATCACCGTCACCTGACAGTGCAGCACGGATTGAACGCTGCACCTGCTTTCCCCCAGGTGTTTCTGGATTGTATGTTCCGCCGGTAAAAAGTTCACCTGTCTCCTCATTTCGCCATATTCCTGTGCCAACGCGAGTAACATCATCGCCATCAACACTTGCATTACGCATCTCTGATTCAATCTCTTTGACTCGCCGTCGTGCAACGCGTCCATATCGTGCTCCGAATCGGCCAGCACTCCCAGTTGTCCGTGCCTTCTCTTCAGCCATAGTGTGATATCATATCCGAGGCGTCAGTATAAAGCCTACGAGATAGGGGCTATGGACTGTTCTTCTGAGTCCTGAGACCAGGTCTCCGCTTAGAATATCCATCTTGACAGTACATGCATGTGATAGACCAGGATTATTGTTGCGGCAAGCTTCATCAGTTTATTCACCGATTTATTTGAGTTGTATGGGGATCGGGAAGGGGAGTTCATATACTCTGAGAGTGTTTAGTTATCGGCTTTGACTCTTCACCAAATGGCAGACGAGAGACGCCAGACCGGACTCCATAGCTCTCTCCTCAAATCACTCACGTAACTCTGCGGCTGTGAGTGCATCATTAAGATCATCACGGACATACTCACCCGTTTCAACATCCATCGCTGTTGTGACCACACGGTTTTCTTGGACACTTGAGCCGTCCCGAAGTAACAATCGAACGTTTCCATTATTATCAGCTCGGGTAACCTTCGCGCGAAGACCACTCTGTGACCCTGTTCCCCCCGCATCGATCGGACCAGGAATTATTTTCTTGACATGTGGATGATCAGCAATAACGCTAATAGCCTGTCTGCCAGGTCGACCGCCAATAAGTGTTGAGTGTGTCCCACCGATTTTCTCACGGGGTGGTGTGTCAACGACCTCAAGTGACCGTTCACCCCGCTTATCAAGAACGCGCTCAACGGGATGTTCACCAGCAACGCGATAAAACTCATAATGAACCTGCGCACGTGTTTCACGGAGGACATCACGGTTACCAGTTGCAAAGACCGTCTCAGGTCGTTTTCGACGAATTTCGTCTGCAACTTTTCCGGCAAAGTTTCGTAATTCGACAACATGTGTCTCTGGGTTATCCTCAGGGACCGTCGTCACAGTTGTCGTTGCAATAACTGTTTCCTCATCGAGCATGGTCACGTCTGCTCGGTCACGTTCAAACTCAATGACGACTGTGTCACAGTTGGCGGTGTTACAAACTAGACAGTAATCACCTGGTCGTTCTAAGGGGGTTCCACACCGCCGACAGTCCATATATATCCAAACTGATGCGTGGATAAAAGTACGGTCGTTCATCATGTTGTCTCTATTATATTTATCGAAACGAGATAGCGAGACGAATTTCCCGCTCCACCGCAGGCGAGGATGAACCGAAACCAGCGCTCAGGTCTTAATTATGTTCACTTTGATGACTCTATACTTACAGAGTTATTTGATGAGATTGCTCACACGGTGATGGTCATAATTTTGCTGGGTCGACCTTTAGATACTCCCGGAGCACAGCAGTCGCGTACGCACCAGGCGGAAGTGCAAACTCCAGTATGTAATTGTGCTCGGTATTACTGTTATTCTTGTCATTTATTTCAAGCTTCGTAGATATGTCTGTCTGAAGAGCCATAGCACGCCGTGTCCCGGTCGAATTGAATGCTCCGGGAAGATCAAAGTCTTCTGGACTGATGTTGTATTGTGCAAGCACCTTTTCTTCAATCTCTCCTGGTTTCGAATTCGCGAGATTGCTTTGAGTGCCAACTAACGGTGCAGTGACAAATGCCCGCCCACGCTCGCAATGTCGTTGCATAATATCAACACGACGCTCTGTCGTGAGTTGCGTTCGCGTTGGGTCCGGTCGTGGTAATTCTGATGGTGAGTTTTGATCCTGAAAACAGACGATATCACCGACGACAGGGCGATGAATCGGGATATCTTGTCGAAGCCGCTCGCTAATAATCCGATTAAACAGATCTGACTGCGCTGCATTGACGAAGAGTTGCTGAAGATTTTCTGGGACTGCCATGAGTGCGTGACGCCATGTTGCAACATCGCTTTCTATGCTCGCACTGGCTGCGTGTAATCGATGCAACATCGATCGCTCAAACCGAAGTGCACTCGGCATTCGCTCGATTGCTTCCTCCCAGTCTGGATTCGGACTCCCAGCTTGCTCAGTCACAAATTCACGAGCACGCTGTGTCGCTGCGGGCTCACTGCTAAAAGAGTTAGCAATATACTGCAATACTGCCTCTCGCCATGCGCCACGAATAATCGCTCGACCAACGCGATGTGTAATTGGTCGACGACTACCGAATCGCTGATGACCGAAGTAATTCGGGATTGTGATACTCACCTCATCGGTGTCTTCGAACAAGGTATCTTGATCTTGAGTCTGAGTTTGAGTTTGATTGCTATCACCCCGGTTGTGATTGTCGCTGACGCTTTGTGTGTGTAGTTCAGCGGTTATTGCATCGAGAACTACAGTGTCTGTTGCGTCCCGTACACGGATTTTGAACTTATTTCCCCCGAGGTCTCCGAATCGAAGTGGTCGTCCGATCCGTCCAAGAACCTCTATATCGGCATTTGGAATCGTCTGCAGTGATTCGGCAGGTGGGTTGATTCGAGCGACGGAAAACAACTGAGTAGTAATTGCATGTTTATCTTTTGTGCCTGCCCACGAGACGCGTTCCCGGCTGATCTCAAGAGTATCTGATAACTGTTGTGCAAAGTCGTTTGTATCCCAGTTAGAAAGTGTTGCTCGAAGTACTACGTGTGGATAATCACCAGCGGGGCTATCAATCGGCTCTGGTTCTATCGTTTCAATCTCTTGGACTTGGAAATCTGCCGGTCGAACACGGAGTTGTCCATCTGTTCCGTCAGTGTCACTATAATAGTACTCAATGCCAACGGTCTGTTCGCGAGAGGGAGCGGTGCGCATCGCAAGTATCAGGTAATTATTTCTCAACTAGCAAGGTCGCTCCGATTGCTGTTGTGCAAATGCGGAATACTTCTTGACGATGTGATCAAACCTAAATCTGAATCTGAACTGAACTGAGCTGCTGAATCTGTGATTGTGCCGGCGCCGGCATTGACACAGGTACAAACCATACGCGCAAAAAAATCTCATCGTTCAGGTGCACATCAGACTTCGATTGAGGTAACAGAGACAACTCAGCTATTCATCCTCATATGCACAATCACTGACCGTTTCAATTCAATCCGATGCGGAGCGAGTATCAGTTGTCTCAGTCGTATCTATGCAATCAGCCGACATTCCCGTGAGTCTAAATTGTGCTCCCCCAGTAGCGCTTTCTCCAACAGCAATTTCCCAGCCGTGTGCGTCCGCAATCGCGGAGACGATATTTAATCCAAGCCCTGTGCCGCTCTCGGCTGTTGTATACCCATACTCAAGTACCTTCGTACGTTCTTCCTGTGGAATACCTGGTCCATCATCACTAATTGTAATTCCTCCATCAATGTGTGAGATGGTCACGGTCACGGTCTCATCGCTATGGACAATTGCATTTTCGAAGAGGTTCTCGAAGAGCCGCCGGAGTCGGTGTCTGTCAGCTTTGATTACCCCCAGTTCGTCTGTGAGTTCCAATGTCCCATCTCCGTCAACCATTTGCCATGCATCGGTGATGATTGCATCAAGCTCAACAGGCTCCGGATCTGTTAGCTGTTGCTCTTCAGTCACAGCGGTCAATACATCATTAACAATGTTCAACATCCGATCATGAAGATGCTCAAGTCGGTCAACAAACTCGTTTGTACATCCTGCTTGCTCTCTCAGATGCGTTGTCTGTGCCTTCGCAGCATTAAGTGGATTCCGTAAATCATGACTAACAACGCTGGCAAGACGCTTGAGTTCAATTTCGCGATCCTTTCGCTCTGTAATATCGCGAATAATACTGACTAAATATTCAGTATCATCGATGACTGTTCGTGATACGTTGACCTCTGCCCAGAATGGTTCCCCATTATGTCGCTCCGCGCGCCATAAGAATGTTGCACTACCAGCCTCACGGGCTGTCTCATATGCTTCCTGCGCACGCGCTTCATCCGGTGAATTCGGACCTGCAGTATAGTCGGCAATATCGAGATTGCGAAACTCAGCGGCGGTATATCCGAAAACATCTTCAACAGCATCATTCACTGCAAGAGTCTCACCAGTCTCAGCCGCTCTAACAATCACAACATCATCAAGCTCATCCAGCAATTGTCGGAATATATCACCCACCGACTCATTCGGCAGCTCTCGCATCATGTCTTGTTGTGACCGGATATGGTGTAAGTCGTTCGGCCAGATTGAGCGAACCCGCTGTAATAGAATTTTTCTCTCACGGGCGGTTGCTCGCGTGATGAGGTGTCACTGTCGTCACTCCTGGGATAGTCACTACGGGAGAAAACGCTGTATTGACCCTAATACAGGCTGAGATGACCTGTTATACGATCAATATTCTCGTCAGTATCCGGTCCGACAGCAATGCAGGTAACTGTCCCTGGGTCAAGTTGTGTATGCCCAGCGTCGCGCACCACAGCGTTCGGAATTCCATCGCGTTCAGCATTGTCTGCTAGTTGAAACAGTTTTTTTTCAGTGTCAACTTGAAGAACGACCTTCTTTTGACCACCGCCTTTCCACTGCGTTTTTGATTGTGAATCGGTGTCCTCAACAGCAGATAGGGATGCATGTGCGACCTGTGCAGCGAGTTTCCCTTTTCCCATTCCCAAATCAGCACGGGCGACAATCGCTTGTTTCATATTTACGCATCAACCCCACGTCCACATATCGGTTCTGCGTCGACCACCCCACGCGCGGTGGCGCGGAGTTTGTCATTGAATCGGAGAGGAGACGCCAGTTATCGGCTTCGCGAATCGATATCAGAAGATGAATACTCAATTTTGCTGAACTGTATTGATCGATTGAGTATACAGACAGACTACTATCGAATAAGACTGAGGCTGAGGCTAGACTCCTCCACTGTGTGAACGCAGGGATATCTCAATATAATCTCCTCCGAGAAGGTATCAATAGTTGAACAAGCAAGTGTCGACAGACAATTTATTATAATGAGATATCTTCGATTACAGAAATTTCGAGACGAAAGCCTATCTTGAGCCGTGGGATGAGGCCGAAAACGGGGAATCTATCCATGCCCGGATGCTCTGCTGGATATTCCATATTTTTGAACCACCAACTTTTCCAAATCTGTGACGATATGTCACGTGCGTAATGGTTGAGGTGAGCGTGGGGACTATGTTCTGCAATCCCAGTTGCTCCTACCGTCGAGAGTGCCAACGCGCCACCCACATCCTCCGCGAGTGCAAACAATGGCTCGCAGAGGGCTGGGAAGACAGGTCGCTCATCTCGTCCGTGACGACTGGCGATATCGACAACCCATTCTACTCAGCACTCCAAAACCAAACCAAACCATCCGTAACGCGAAAAGCGACTACGACGATGAACCCATTGAGTACACGGGCGAACAACCCGGCGGAGAACATAACTCAACGGAGAGTAACGCAAACCGTGCGGTCAAGCACGCTGAAGAATATTTCGACTTTTGCAATCGCCTGCTATGTGCAGGTGGGAAGGCTCGTTTGAGCGAGCTATACGCGCTGGAACGCATGCCCTCGGTTATAAGTGTGCGGCGACCCGTGAGGCTCGCCATCGAAAGCGTCTGTGAGCGACCGAGGAAACGCGCAACCTTCATATCCCACCGGAGAATCCCACGAGTGCACCCGTGGGAGGAAGTCAATCGTCGGACATAAAGCATTAAATCAGGTTCTCTTAAACAGAGAGGTATGATACTGCAGTTCACCGCTGGTGGAGGCGTTGAGGATGCGGATACTCAGACACGCCCTTATGACAATCGTACTCATACTCATACTCATACTCATCGCATACGCATGCGAAACAACAGAACACTGTCTTAACGACTGGAGCGATATCAGGACGTTCTCTTATGGCTATCAGAATACCTATGCTGCGTCCCTCCGATATCGACTTTTCGGCTGTCTCTGGAGTGAATCTTGATAATTTAGTATTGATGGATCCGGTATGATTCTTTCTGATGATGACATTCTTGCTCGACTTGAAACAGAAGAGCTCGTTGTAGAGCCAATCGATGATCTTGACATGCAAATCCAGCCTGCAAGTATTGACCTTCGCCTTGGTGAGGAATTTCTCGAGTTTCAGCGGACAAACATCTCATGTATCCACCCAAACCGCAAGGACGAAGTATCCGATTATGTCTCAGAGAGCATCATCCCAGAGGGTAATGAATTTATTCTTCACCCAGGTGATTTTGTCCTGGGGACAACAAAAGAACGGGTCGAGATTCCCCCAGATCTTCTTGCAACTGTTGAGGGGCGATCATCTCTTGGTCGACTTGCGGTTGTGATTCACGCAACGGCTGGTGTCGTTGATCCAGGATACTGCGGACAGATTACACTTGAGTTATCGAATCTTGGAACAGCACCCGTTGCGCTCACTCCCGGCATGCGCGTCTCACAACTCGTGTTTACAGAACTCACACAGCCATCAGCTCGTCCATATGGCGCCGCACGTGACTCAAAGTATCAAAATCAAGCTGGACCGCAAGCATCACGACTTGGTGAGGATCCAGAATTCGACCAAACAGATGATACAGCACACGATCATACAGAGGAGACAACCGGAGGAACCAATCTAAGATGAAATTCATTGAGGAGGTAGTCGTTGAAGAATTCCTTCCGACATTTCGGTCAATGCTTGCGGAGGACCTTCGTAACCGCGGACTTACCCAGCATGAGGTGGCTGAAGCACTTGGAATCAGTCAGAGTGCAGTCTCAAAGTATGCTCATGGCGATGTCACCCGTCGCGATGTCGTTGTCACCGATGAGGATGTCAAATCACTTGTCGATCAGATTGGATCGGGACTCACAACAGGAGACATCTCACGCGTACAAGCACTTGTCGAATCAGAGGTTCTCATTCGACGACTTGAAGCTGGTGGGGTTATCGCCAGATTACATGAGGAATCTATGCCTGAGCTCGCAGAATATGATGGATACTCTCGAATCCACGATCCAGAGGGTGACCTTCGGACAAGTGAACAAGTTCGCTCATCACTTCGACGTGCGCTTCGTCGGCTGACGAATATTACCGGGTTTGCCGAACTAATTCCAAATGTGGGTTCAAATCTCGTTGCATGCCTTCCAGATGCAACCACTGTCGATGATGTTGCAGGCGTCCCCGGACGGATATTTGATATTAAGGGGAATGCAACCGTCCCAGGAGATCCAGAGTTTGGCGTGAGCGAGCACGTCGCATCGGTGCTGCTTACTGCTCGAGAAAATGGATTTGAATTTAACAGCGCAATCAATATTTGTTATGACACAAAGCTAATCGAGCAGCTCTCCACTGCAGGATATGACACAATTGAATTTGATCCCGATGCCAGCACCGATTCTGATTCCGATTCCGATGTGGGTGCCGGTGCGGACCCAATCCAGGCTGCTTTTTCATCGATAGCAGATACTGGTGATTCTCACTCAGATATGGATCCGACTGTCTGTTATCAAACAGGGGGATACGGCATTGAGCCCATTATATACATTCTTGCAGGTGATGTTGACACAGTTGTAGAGATTGTTCAGGAACTTCTTACGCCAAAGACGCGCGGGTGAAAACGGAAGCTCCTATATTTGAAGGAAAAATAAATTAAATCTTATATGTCGTCTTGATACTGCTCTTTTCACGTTCTCTCGATAATAAATGCTGATACTCTCCTCCGCATGAGAGAATGCTGATTACCCCGGTTATACAGAATCAAGGAGAATCCCTGCGGCTTCAGCCGCAGGATGAATCCGACAACTCGGAGTCGATCTCCGCCTACGCTGTGAGAGCCACTCTGATATTTGACAATCCATCATTTAAAGCGCCAGGTAGTCCGACATATGGGTAGGAATCAGGTTGGGAACTGAGCGATTCCCGCCAGTCCGACGATGGCGGTCTGTCCGCCCCAAGCAATCAGACAATAATCGAACCCACTCAGGTGAACAGTCGGTTCCTCTCAGTATCATGAATCGATGCAGTTGCAGATGCAGTGCCCGACTGCTTGAAACCAACACAAAAGTAACTCCGAGTCCACCGAAGTCTGCCGGACTCCCCAGGGCAAAAACAACGTTGTGAGTCCGAACATGACCGAGGAGAGGAGTACCGGGGGCTGAGATGTGGCACTCCCAGCAGTCCCACTTCACTCTACCCGCGACAGTCCATGAACCCCACACGGATTCTCACCGTATTGGGGTTCGATGGAACTGCAAACCTGCAATCTCCACTGCTCCCGCTTACGCTCACGCTCAGGATTCCTCTGTGTTTACGCGGAGGAGGATGTCAAAGGTGTAAGCGCAAGTAGGTGTCCGTGTCCGTGCCCGGGGCTCACTCGGCGGTCACACGTTACAACAGTGATTAGTCGTCTGCAGGTGCTGCGGAGGTAAAGTCGATGGGTGTCGCCTCACGACCAAGTTCGTTGAGACATGCTTGTGCACCGCGTTTCCCTGAGAGTAACATTGCACCAAACGTTGGTCCCATCCGTGGAAGTCCCTCGACGGTTGCAACAGCCATCCCGGTTGCAACAACGCCAGGATGTACAACGCCGGTGTGGTCAACAACTTGATCCTCAGATCGACTGACCCACATTGAGTCATGTCCTGGTGAGTCATGTCCAGGTGCACCATATTCATCCTCGGCAGTGTTGTCCATCCCGGTATTATTCTCATTTGCATGTTCGATACCTGGTGCATTCAACACACCACGCTCTGAGAGTTTCGAAATCACAACAGCATCGTGACCAGTTGAATCAACAACAAGATCGGACTCAACAGCAACGGGGTCAACACATGTGAGTTCGCGCGGCAAAGCGTGCACAGGTGTCCAGTTAAGCACAATCCCGCCAACGCGATTGTTCTCACGCGTGACAACATCCGTAAACTCAGTCATATTTTGTACCTCTGCACCGGCATCACAGGCTGATTTAATCAGTGATGAAACAGCATGTGGACCATCAGCAACGTACAATCCAGACGCCTCATCTGATTCTTCATATGGAACGCCAAGCTCATCAAGGACCGACTGGGCAGGATCTCGAACGGTGACTTTGTTCATCAAGAATCCACCAAGCCAGAATCCACCACCGAGATAATTATTTTTCTCAACAATGGTGACATCAACGCCGCGTTCGGCAAGTTCCTTTGCTGTGACAAGTCCTGATGGTCCGCCTCCAACAATAATAACCTCGGTGTCAACGCGCTCAATAAACTCATTACCCCATTCCTTTGCAATTGCTCTGGTGACCTGTGCCTCACTGACATCTGCGAATTCATCAAACGACATATTACTTGGTGTTATTACCAACTACTAAAATCATTCGAAAAACGTATTAGCGCGATACTGTACGATTGGTTTCAGACAGAAATCACCGACGTATACACGCCAAGACGAACGATTTACACGCATCGAGACGTATATATATACAATGACATTCTCAGTATCTATGGGTGATAACCGATGAATATGCTCGTTGATGGCGAATGGCGAACCGATGCATATCAAACGACAAACGACGACGGCGAATTTGATAGACAGGAGACGTCATTCCGCGATGAGATAACATCCGACTCAGATGCCGAATTCCCTGCTGAGTCAGGACGATATCATGTGTATATCTCTCGGGCATGCCCGTGGGCTCATCGTGTTGCAATGACGCGTAAATTATGTGAGCTTGAGGATGATATTTCTCTCTCAATCGTTGAGCCTGAACGGTATGAAGACGGATGGGAATTCTCTGCGGAATACCCGGATCCACTCTATGATGCGGATTATCTCCGCGAAATCTACACCCGTGCAGACTCCGAGTTCACGGGTCGTGTGACTGTCCCTGTGTTGTGGGATCGCCAAACGGAAACAATCGTGAACAACGAGTCTCGTGAGATTATGCGGATGCTCAATACAGCCTTTGATGGGTCGAATGATGTCGAGTTATGGCCGGAAGGCTATCGCGAGGAGGTCGATCGCGTTATTGATGAGATATATGACCCAATCAACAACGGTGTTTATCGCGCTGGATTCGCAGATACACAGGAAGCATATGATGCTGCTGTCGAAGAAGTGTTTGACGCACTTGATCACTGGGAGGATGTTCTCGACGAGCAGCGATTCCTTGCCGGCGACGTGCTTACTGAGGCTGATCTCGCGATGTTTGTGACGCTAATTCGGTTTGATCACGTGTATCATACACACTTCAAATGTAATCGTCGTGCCATCCATGAGTATCCGAACCTATGGAACTATACGAAGGAGATATATCAACTCCCTGGGATTGAGTCGACAGTAAATATCGACCACATTATGCGACATTATTATGTCAGTCACGATGATGTGAATCCGAAACGACTTGTCCCAACAGGTCCTGATATCGACTTCAGTGCTCCACACAACCGTGATCGTCTGCCAGCAGACCTCCCAGATGCGCTGCAGAACGATGCAACTGCTGCCGTTGCCGACGATTGAATTCGTCTGGAGAAAGAATACATCCGGCGGTGCAATTTGCACTGTCGGTATGCTGATGTCAGTACCTATAATGACTCTTTTGTTTGTCGAGTAAAATATGGAGTATTGATAATACTCTCAATCTATCGTATGGATGAGGATAATTCATTATCCTGATTAACAGTCATGCCGAGGTTAGCTCACCACGGCGTATCTCCTGTTCCGCATGCTTGCGGGCTTCATTTGCATCAAACTTCTCAATAACCGTCGTGAGGACAGCACTATCAGCCTGCCTGAGATCTGATGCGTGTGCGGTAATATTTGGCACTGCTCGAAGGATATTATCAATAATCGGGACTGTTGCAGCAAGTGCTGATCGAGAGAGTGGGTTGAGGTCAATAACAATTTCACGCTTTCCAACCGAATCAAGCGCAGCAGCCCGATCACCATCCTCAAGCGGTACTAACACAACGTCTGCAGCACCAATGCCATCCGCATCAACAGTCCCACGTTCATGATCAAGACCAGGGATTTGACCATCAGCTTTCAAGCCTTTGACCGTCTGAGCACCGTGGTCGTGGAGATGGTTGGCAATTGCAGTCATGCGTTTTTCTGTTCGATTGAATAGATTCACCTCAATATCTGCATCAACCACCTCAGCAAGTTCAACAATCGCTTCCGGAACGAGCGCAGCGACATTACCATTCACTGAAATAACTGGATGATCTGCATTAAGCAGCAACGCCGCCGCCGCTCGCGCAGCATCGTCTGCAGACGAGGTTGTTTTCTCACCAAGTAAATAATCAAACGCCTCACCACGACCCTCCGCGATGAGACCCTGTGGACTCGTAATCCCCGCATCAACGCCCTCCTCAATTCGATGGCGCGTAATAAGTGACTGATATCGCGGGTGATCTGATGGTATATCAGTCTCAGGTTCATCCTTTTTTTCTGAATCCTGCATCTGCGTTTCCGTGTGCGTCGATGAAGAATCAGTCATGATTATCGTCTCGTCACCTGAGTATCACTGACGAGTGCACGATATTGTTGATTCATTGTTATTGCGTTTGTCATATGGCATTCGTTACTGACCTGGAATAAAAACAGATTGGTTTGTCACGACCCCTGTGTCGGTTCTGAGAGTCGATGCGCTCGGTTAGAGATAGACGAAGCCAAAAGCGAAAATAAAGACAAAGACACTATGATGAGTGTTCGATTGTTTGAGGGTTACACTGATCACCAACTCGATTACTTCCTTGTTGTTGGATTGTCACACCACCGTTGTGAATCTGACAAACGACTGGATCATAGCCCGCAGCGGAGAGATCATCACCAAGAGCAAACACAGTATTTCCGAGCATAGCCATTGCAGCAGTGCCACCTGTTGTGTGAACATCAGCAATCACCTCTTGTACCTCGGACGTCAACAACCCCGTTTCGACACCAAATTGATATGCAAGCGTCATAAACTGAGTTGCCGTCGGAGTTGCCTGAAGTGTTTTGAGTGCCTGTTCACCCGCGGTCGTGAGTACATCTGTGTTTGCATTGAGGACAGATTCTGTTGAGACTGCCCCAAATGAGCAGTACTCGACCCGTGGTGTGGCGGTTATTCCATCGAGCTGTCCGACATGCGGTGCTCCCGGCTCTACCCGGATTGGAAATCCACCCCGAGCTTGCGCGACAACGTCCCCAAGCCCAGTTCCTGCGCGCACCTCTGCGCAGTGGGCAGCCGTAATGAGTGCGCTCTCCGCTCGTGTGTTTGTTTCAGCCGCAACAGCATTGCTCCCGAATGCAACACCGAGTGTCATTGCACCTGAGACACCAAATCCAGCACCAAGTGGTAATGCTGTTTGGGCAGTGACATTGATGTCACCTATCTCAAGAATATCGATCACGTTGTCAACAGCCTCAATGGAGATTGACTTGCCATTGAGTTTAATCTCCGGCGTAACAGTTGGTCCACGACGCACATGCAGTTCGACCCCAGTCGTTATTGTGAGACCAGCTCCACGCGATCCCGTCGTCGTGGGGTCATCCGTATGGTGTGCACTAAAGAACCCAGTGATATGCCCTGGGACGAACACTGTCGCTTCGCGAGTCGCTGTCGCTGTCATTTACGGGCTCAGTCGCTGTCGATCCCGCGGAAAGATGACTGCCTCACGGATATTCTCAAGTCCGAGCATCGTCATCACGAGTCGCTCACCACCAAGTCCCCATCCTGCATGCGGTGGCATTCCATATCTGAACATTTTTGTATAATACTCGAACTGCTCGGGATCAAGACCCTGCTGCTCAAACCCATCAACAAGGTGCTCATATCGGTGCTCACGCTGTCCACCAGAGACAAGTTCCATCTGTGGATGCATCATATCAAATCCTGTTGAGAGTGTCTCATCGTCGTCATGATCTTTGATATAAAATGGCTTGATCGCAGATGGCCAGTCAGTGATGAAATAATGTGACCCAACGTCCGCGCCAAGTGCGCGCTCACCATCGGTCGGAAGATCATCACCCCAGAGTAATTGCTCATCAACTTCACCTGTTGCATTGATTCGTTCAATCGCCTCTTGATAGGTAATGCGCGGGAATGTCTCATCGGGAACACTAAACTCATCGCTGAGTCCAAGCGTCTCCAATTCAGCTATGCAGTTTTGTGCGACTCCTTCATAAGCAGCCGTAACAACATATTCACACGCATCCATTGCCTCTGTGTGGTCGATAAATGCTGATTCGAAGTCAATTGATGTCGCCTCATTGAGATGTCGAGGCGTGTTGTGTTCCTCAGCACGGAAGATTGGTCCAATCTCGAATACGCGCTCGAGTCCTGACCCAATCATTAATTGCTTGAACAACTGCGGTGACTGATTCATAAATGCCTCCTCGCCAAAATAAGTAATCGGGAATAATTCAGTCCCACCCTCGGTCCCTGTTGCAACAATCTTTGGCGTATTGATTTCCGTGCAATCGAGTTCACGGAATGCATTGCGGGTCGCACGAAGTATCTCAGAGCGTATCTGAAAGACTGCCTTTACCTCGTTTTTTCGTAAATCGAGGGTTCGGTTATCAAGCCGTGTTGAGAGATCAGCACTTACCTTTCCTGATGGGTCAAGCGGTAGTTCGGTGTCAGCAGAGCTAACCACCTCAATTGCTGTCGGCACAATCTCAACATCAGTCGGTGCCCGTGGTTCTTCATCGGCAACACCAGTGATACTAATGACACTTTCACGAGGGACATCAAGTCCGGTCTGGACAATCTCATCATCCATTTCATCCTTTTCAAATTTAACCTGAATCTTCCCGCTCCGATCACGGAGGATCAAAAAGGCAATCCCCCCAAGATCGCGGATTTCATGGACCCACCCAGCAATCGTAACCTCATCACTGGGGGCAACCTCAGCTGTGAGCGTTCTCTCCTGCATACATTGTCGTTCTCGGTTCTATTCTTAAAAATAGTCGATTCGTGACTGCTGGGCAATTGGTGCGATTGGTCCACTCTCAATCTGATCTCAGCGTCTCCCGCCCACGGAGGAATGACAACAACGGAAGATATCAGAGGGAGGCTTTGAGTATCCATTCGTATATGCTCTTATCAGTCGGTGGCACTTTGAGCACCGGTTATATCTGAATCTACACTCATTTTAGGTTCATCTGGAACCCTTATATGTGTGTTCCGCTGCAACTTTGCTTTTCGGTTGTAACCGGCGGCAGTAGAAATAGCATGGATTAGACTCGTTTAGATTAGCTTAACTTAGCCGTCATTGTCCGCGTGTGCATCTTTAACACCAGCAACGGTCTCACTGACAGCATCGACTCCTTCGTCATGGAGTAAATCTCCGACAACAATCGTATCAGCATGGACGCCCATCTCATATGCTGCGTCATACCCCCCAATCCCGCCACCATAAAACAGCGTCGACTCATCAAGTGCTGCTGCTGCTGCTGCAACCTTTTCTGGATCACCAAATGTCCCGGAGTATTCGATATAGATAATCTCCTGACCAAACAGTCGTTCAGCGACGGTTGCAAATGCAGCAACATCCTCTGCGGTCTGATCAGTGTTCGCCTCCGTTACTTCAGCAACAGACGCGTCAGGGTTCAATACAATATACGCCTCGGTCGCTGTTTGCTCCCAATTGACTGGACCGTCGATTCGGACCCATTCTTTATGTGCTCCGGCTATCCAGAATGCTGACTCAGCATTAAACACTGTCGGGACGAGATACCCATCAAGTGCATCCGACTCAACAACAACTGCCGGATTTGATGGTTCTTGATACAGCGGCATCTCATATCGTGAACAAGCATCAACTACTTCCTGCATTTTTTCAGTTGTGATGTCGAGTGTGCCACCAATTTCGATCGCATCGGTGCCTGTCTGACACACGTCTTCAAATGTTTCACCGTCGACAAGAGGTTTATCTGGGTCCACTTTGAGTACATGATCCCAGTCTGTCCAAGGCCCATTCATTGCAGATATCTCTCCCGGAGCATGGATAAAAATAACGCGGAAGATAGCAGTGAACTATCGCCACTTCATTTCCGCCATCTAACCGTCCCTACTGTTGTGTTCTTGATAGCTCTAGCTCAAAGAACCTCAACGGACAGACCAATCGGTCTGTCAGCTTGTCGGACTGAGGGTCAAAGACAGCTGTTCGGGACTAGTGTTAATCGATTGTGAGATAATGTGAGTTTATCCTACCCCCATGGTATCGCGACTCTCGGAAGTGTTATACCTGACATGACCGTACATTTGTTTACAATGGCAGAAGGTAAGGTTGATTTTTTCAACGATACAGGCGGCTACGGTTTTATTTCGACTGATGATGCGGATGATGATGTTTTCTTTCACATGGAAGATGTCGGCGGTCCGGACCTCGAAGAAGGACAGGAAGTTGAATTTGAGATCGAACAGTCTCCAAAGGGACCGCGCGCAGCGAATCTCATTCGCAACTAATCGGTCACCAGCGACCGAACTCAGAATAACTCAGTATAGATGACTTCATCTATAATTGTTGTAATACACTGATACAGTAGTATTAGTGTGTCTTTTTTATCATTCACTGATAGCAGTGCGCAGTGAACTAGCCTACCCTACTCGCTCACTACGGTCGCTCCTGGGGACGGGGGCTCAACGCCGATGGACTGCTAAATCCATTGATCATATCGCCTTTAGATTTTACTCTCGGTGGGTCCAGTAAGTCAGTAAATATGCGTAGTGAGAGTGAACGACCCCTGGTTGCTCACTCGCGTTCGTTCTGTGTGAAAAGAGTCCTATCTGGGAGTTGAGATAATCGACGAACCATCAAACCTGATCAGTCTGCACTTGATTGCCATTTTCGGAGTCGGTCGACACTGACACCGTCAACGCGGTCAGCGAGGGTATTTGCTTCCGCTGATTTCAGCGCCGCAACGGTATCAACCCCAGCATCCTTCAATTTTTCAGCCGTTTTCTCACCAATCCCATGGACGCTTTCGAGTGTTGACCCATCGGTCTGCTCGGATTGATACTCCCGATAATTACAGATTGGACAGCCAAGTTCCCAGACATCATCATCATTCTCTTGTTCTGTATTGCGCTTTGCTGTCTCCTCGTTTCTTTCAATTATCCGGAGTGTTGGTAACGTATGTTCGTCGCATATTTCATCTGCAACCTCGATATCGCCTTGTCGTGGAAGAGGTAATGAATACTCACAGTCTGGATATCGGGTACACCCAACGAGTCGTGAGCCAGACCGCAGACGTTTGATTGCAAGTTCGCCATCAGCGTGTGCATGGCATTCTGGGCATGCACCAATCACACGATCAGCTTGCTCATCCGCTGCTTCAGCCTCACATAACGGACAGCCATGAACAAAACTCCGCTTTCCAGCGAGCATTTTTATCTGCTGGAGTTCATGATCTTCGCATGTCGTCTCAAGGATGTGTGGCTTTCCCGTGGAGGGTAACGGGAGTGTATACTCACAATCAGGGTAACTATCACATCCAATGAAATGTGATCCAGCCTGACTCTTTCGGGTAACAAGATTGCCTCCACACTCAGGACACGGTCCAACTGTTTTGTCCGCTTTCATCGACCGCCGGAGATGATCACCAATGTCGGCGTCCGTATTCAGTAATTCTTCAAAGACAGCCGTGAGCATCGCACGCGACTCAGAGGTGACTGATTCAAGTGTTTCTTCGCCCTCTGCGATTGCCTGCATATCTGACTCTAATTGCGCCGTCATCTCCTCGCTCACGATCAGCTCTGCAAACTCCTCAGCAGCCTCAACAACCGCACGTGCTAATTGTGTTGGTCGTGGTGGATTACTTTCGATGTATCCCCGGTTGTATAGTTTCTGAACGACGTTGTGTCGACTCGATTTTGTCCCAATCCCCATCGATTCCATTGTTTCGATAAGTCGAGACTGCCCATACCGTCGCGGTGGCTGGGTTTGTTTTGCCTCCATGCTCGCGTCGATTAATGCGAGCGTTTCTCCTTGTTCAACATCGGGAACAACTGATTCAGTTGCATTCGAATATGGATACACCGCATGATATCCAGGGTTCAGCAGTCGTCGTCCATTGGATTTTACTAAGCAGGTATCATCCACGGTAGCAACGACACGCAAGTGTTCCCATGTTGCTGGCTGAGAAACAGTCGCCAGGAAATGTCTGACAATGAGTTCATAGACTTCCCATTTGTCATCATCTAACTCTGAAGCGGTCGGCAATTCATCGGTTGGATGGATTGGTGGGTGGTCAGTCGTCTCCTCATCACCGGTGGTCGGCGATAGTGTTTCTTGATCAAGAACATCACGTGCGTCCGATCCGAATTGTGCTCCATGTGTGAGTGCCTCGACAAGTTCCCGGGGGTCAAGATCATCTGGATAAACGGTGTTGTCTGTTCGCGGATATGTGATGTACCCTGCCGTGTAAAGATCCTCTGCGATATCCATTGCCCGCTGTGCAGCGTACCCAATTGATCCTGCTGCACTGATGAACTGTGTCGTATTGAACGGTGCGGGCGGCTCATCAGTTCGTGTCCGCCGTTTCACCGAGTCGACGTGAGCAACAGACGCTGAATTGAGTGTGTCAAATACTGCCGTTGCGGTTGATTCTTCAGTAACTCGTTCAGCCTCCGTTCCGTCATCCGCATGATAGAAATACTGCGCCTCAAACGTTGGTGTCGTCTCGTCCGTATCATCCTCAATGGGTTCGTCTGTCGGTGTGAGATCGACAAACAATTCCCAGTAGTCCTCAGGATCAAACGCCTCAATGTCACGTTCACGATCGACAATCAACTTCAGTGTTGGTCCTTGGACCCGACCGACAGAAATGAAATCATTGCCGAGTTGTCCCGCTGATAAAGAGAGATATCGTGTCAATGCAGCTCCCCACACGAGGTCTATCACCTGTCGAGCCTCGCCTGCTGCTGCAAGATTGAAATCCAATTCGTCCGGATCCGCAAAGGCTGTCTTTACTGATTCTTCGGTAATCGATGAAAACCGGACACGATCTATCGGAGTCGACTCATTCACTCCACGAACAAGCTCATATGCTTCTTTTCCGATTAATTCACCCTCTCGGTCGTAGTCGGTGGCAATAATAACGCGACGTGCCCGTCGAGCGAGCTTTTTGAGCGTTGTCACAATATTTTGCTTTGTTGGATTTTTTTCAATTGGTGCATCAACAAGTTCAATTGGTTCAACATCGCGCCAGTCGCTGTATTCTTCTGGGAAATCAACAGCAACGACATGTCCAGAAAGACCGATGCAGCGTTTCCCACCCCATTGATAAACATTAACGCCCTGCTCGCGGTCTGCCGTCGCCGACCCACCACTCAGAATATCGGCAATCCGCCGTGCGGCGTTATCCTTCTCGGTGATAATGAGTTCTGGTCCCTGGCTCATTCTAATACAAAAGGATAGGCCGAAGCAGAGCCTAAAAGTTTCCTACAGAACGATTGGATAAATCGGGAGACTGCACCATCATTGCCCACATCAGGAAAAAGAGGTAATCTCAACCGACTGCTGATGCCCTCAGTCCTCAAGTCGTTCACGAAGCAATGTGTTCACCGCACCTGGGTCAGCACTGCCGCCTGTTTTCTGCATTACTTGCCCAACGAGGAAATTAACTGCACCATCCTCACCAGCGTGGTAGTCCGCAATCGCATCAGGGTTTTCATCAAGCGTATCAGTGACTGCAGTGACAACCGCATCTTCATCCACCCGGCCAAGCCCCTCCGAGTCGATCACCGCCTCAGGCGTGAGTTCCTCATCAAGCATTCGTCGGAGAACAACCTCTTCTGCGTTCTTTGTCGTAATATCTCCAGCATCGACTAATTCGATAAGATGTGTAAACTCTCCAAACCGGTCAGTGACATCTGCAATCGTCATATCACGATAATTGAGTTCACCAAGGAGGTTATCAGCAACCCACGTCGCTGCGAGGGCAGGATCAAACTGTTCAGCGACATTCTCGAAGAAGTCTGCAACGGCCTTAGTTGATGTGAGCTTCGCAGCGGATTCAGAGTCTAATCCGTATTCATCACGGAACCGCTCACGACGAGCGTCTGGGAGTTCAGGAATTGAAATCTCTTCTTTCCAATCAGCAACCGCTAGCGGCGGGAGATCAGCCTCTGGGAAGTATCGATAGTCCTTTTCTGCCTCTTTCGAGCGCATGGAGACAGTGATTCCACGACTCTCGTCCCAGTGTCGTGTCTCCTGCTCAACTGCTCGCCCTCGCTCGACAGCATTTCGTTGTCGCGTGACTTCATATGCGAGTGCCTTTTCAGCGCCTTTATGACTTGAAATATTCTTTACCTCGGTTCGATTTGCTGACTCAAGTGCTGAGGTAGTAATTGACCCATCGTCAATTTCCTCGGTAGGGATCAATGAGATATTTGCATCGACACGAAGGGACCCATCCTCTGTTGGATCAAACACGCCGAGATACTCCAAGACTTCCTCAAGTTTACTAAGAAATGCCCGTGTTTCTGCCGGACTTCGAAAGTCCGGCTCGGTGACAATTTCCATGAGAGGTGTTCCTGCTCGGTTGTAATCAATCAGCGTATATTCAGCAGTATCAATACTCCCGCCTTGATGAGTGAGGCTCCCCGGGTCTTCTTCGAGATGTGCCCGTCGGATAGCAACCTCCCGACGGTCATCCTCAACCGTGATTGAAAGCTGTCCATCAGCGCAGATTGGGGCATCATATTGTGAGATCTGGAAATTTTTTGGAAGATCAGGGTAATAATAATTTTTTCGATGGAACTGCGTCTCCTCTGCAATATCCGCATTGAGAGCCTTGCCAACCTTGACTGCTGCCTCAACAGCAGCCTTATTCAATACCGGTAATGCTCCTGGTAATCCAAGACAGACAGGGCATGTTCGTGTGTTCGGTTCAGCATCATTCCCGCGGGTTGAACAGCCACAGAAAATTTTCGTCTCAGTCTCAAGTTGTACGTGAACCTCTAATCCAATAACGGCAGTGAAATCGCGCTGAGCGAGCGCTGTCGCAGTCATTATCTCTCATTCGATACAGTATGGCTAAAGACTGACGGGACTGATTGTTCACACCACGGTCGGATCAAGAATCGACAGGATGATGCTCGCATTTGGTCTCTTTCGCTTTATCGGCGCGGATGAACCTCAGGAACCGACATCGATTGCACCTCTTGCAGTTGTATGATTTATGAATGTATCAAAGAATATTGAAATGTCTGACACACGTTTATATATCCTGATACAAGTGATAATATCATGAGTAATCGTCTGGAAGAGCTCGAGTCACAGGTCACAGAGCTACAAGCGGCTGTCAACGGGTTAACCGAGGAACTCGTTGAGACAAAAGAACGACTGCGTCTGATTGAAAATAATATTGAGATCGATCTCTCGGCTGGAAGCCGTTCAGTTGGTCATGAATCAGACACTGATAATCAACCGAATGAGTCCGCACAGCCACAGGACTCCGGAAAGACTCACACCGACACTGCGACTGTAGAAGACGAAACATCTCAGGAGATGACCTCAGCGTCAACAGCAGAGACGTCTCAGAATAAAACTGAGGCCAACGCAGCATCCAATAGCGACGGAAGCGATGATGAGTCCTCGGACGATTCAGACATTATTATTGCATAACGACGCTGCAAGAGTCAGCACGAGACACACCGTATTGTATAGGTATGCTTGGTGTCGAGTGACAGACGGCTATGAGATACGCATCGCTGTCATCTCTTCCATGATTGGATACGGGGGCTTCTTACTATATGCATATTAAAACACTCATTCTTGATGGTTTCAAGAGCTTTGGTCGGAGAACAGAGATTCCGTTTTATGAGGATTTCACCGTTGTGACTGGACCAAATGGGTCTGGAAAATCAAATATCATTGACGGCGTCCTCTTCGCACTTGGACTCGCTCGTACGCGCGGCATCCGCGCGGAGAAGCTAACCGATCTTATTTATAATCCTGGACACACCAAAGCGGAAACAGACGGTCCTGATTCATCGAAGAGTCAGAATCCGAATGAGGCAACGGTCACCGTTGTTCTTGATAACAGCGCGGGAACAATCAATCGTACACAGGTTGTCAATGCGGCTGGCAACGAGTCAATTGGAGACGTTAATGAAATCCGCGTCAAGCGCCGTGTCAAACAAACAGAAACAAATTATTATTCATATTATTATCTCAACGGTCGCTCCTGTAACCTTTCGGATATCCAGGATCTTCTCGCACAGGCTGGTATCACCCCCGAGGGGTATAACGTGGTCATGCAAGGTGACGTGACTGAAATCATCAATATGACACCACAACAACGTCGGAGTATTATCGATGAGATCGCTGGGGTTGCTGAATTTGATGCAAAACGCGACGATGCATTTGAGGAACTTGATGCTGTCGAAAATCGAATCGAGGAAGCAGATCTCCGGATTGAGCAAAAAGAGACACGACTCACACAGCTCAAAGACGAACGTGAGACCGCACTCAAATACCAGTCTCTTCGTGATGAGCGAGATCAGTATAAGCAGTATCTCAAAGCAGCAGAACTTGAGTCAAAACGAGCAGACCGAACCGAAAAGCTTGAAGAAGCGACAGCAGTCGATGCTGATCTGACAGAGGCACAGAGGACGCTCTCTCAACGGAATCAACACGTTTCTCGACTCACTGCTGAAGTTGATGCAGTAAAAACAGAAATTGAACGTAAGGGTGAAGATGAGCAACTTGCACTCAAATCTGAGATCGAAGAAATAAAAGGTGCAATCAGACGGCGCGAGAATGATATTGAAACAGCAGAAGAGCGGATTACAGAGGCAGAAAACACCCGTCGGGAGGCTTTTGTTCAGCTTGATCGCAAACAAGAACAGATTGAGGAGTTGGATGCAGAGATACGCTCCATCAAGGTTGAAAAGGCATCACTCACCACAGACATTGAATCGCTTGAGAGTGATCTTGCTGATGTTGAAGCCGAAATCGAGGATGTTGATGCGGCATACGATGAGCGAAAGAATAAATTAAAAACAACAACCGAGCGACTCGATGAGCTCAAAACAAAGCGCAATGATGCCCAGCGTGAAAAGGATCGACTGCTCGATAAGACACGACGGCGAGCGAGTGACATCGCTGATGCAAAAGAGCAGTTGACGACACTCCGTGAAGAGCTTTCGACATTACGGGCAACGCAATCAGATCTTCATGCAGAACTCGATATTGCTGAGAAAAACGAAGCAACAATTGAGGATGCTCTCGCGGAGCTACAGGAGGAAAGATCAGAACTGAAAGATGATCTTGAGACAGTTCGATCAACAATCCAATCAAAACAATCTGAGTATGCAACGCTTGAGGGGCGCGCAGACAATGATACTGATACGTCATGGCCCCGTGCTGTGACGACGATTCTAAATGCTGATCAAACCGGTGTTTACGGCACCGTTGGACAACTTGGATCCGTCACAGAAAAGTATGCAACCGCATGTGAAACAGCCGCAGGTGGGCGACTCGCACATGTTGTTGTTGATACCGATACGACCGGCTCTGATTGTATCGAATATCTAAAATCCCGGAATGCTGGTCGTGCGACGTTTCTCCCAATCTCAAAAATGGATGACCGCGGACTTCCACGACAACCAGACCGTCCTGGTGTGATTGATTTTGCACAAAACCTGGTCAGCTATGATGATATGTATCAGCCTATTTTCTCATATGTTCTTGGAACGACAGTTATTGTCGAAACAATGGAGACAGCCCGCGATCTCATGGGTGAGTACCGAATGGTGACACTCGACGGCGATCTTATCGAGCGTTCTGGGGCGATGACGGGTGGGTCCGGTAGTGGGTCACGATACTCATTTTCAACGTCTGGTGGTGGTCGATTAGAGCGGTTAGCAGAGAAGATCGAATCGCTCGAAGACCGTCGTCAGGAGTATCAATCAGATATTCGGACTATCGATGCTGATATATCAGACGCTCGTGATCGAGCAGCGGACGCCCGTGAGCGTGTGCGTGAACTTGAATCCAAGATTGACACGACTGAAACAGAGATTGAGGAGGCAGAAACAGCGATTGAGCAGACGGAAACTCACATTGCCGATCTTCGCGAGGAACGCGCGGAAGCTGATGAGACGATGCAATCTGTTGATGAGAAAATAGAGACGCTTAGTGATAAGATCACAACAACAGAACAAGAAATAGAAACGATTGAGAAGGCACTTGAGGAGTCACCAGTTCCTGAACTTACCGCCGAGGCAGATGAGCTACGCACGGCTATCAATGACACAGAGTCACAGATTGATGATCTTGATGCCCGTCAGAACGAACTTGAATTAGAACGACAGTACGCAAGCGAGGCAATCGATGAACTCAACGAGCAAATTGAGACAGCACAGACAAAGAAGGCTGATGCACAACAGACGATTACGGCTGCTCAAGAGGATATCGAGACGCACAAGACAGCGCTTGAAGCAAAGCGTGCTGCCGTTGATGAGCTCGAAGATGAACTTGTCTCCTTGAAGACCGATCGTTCCAATCTCCAGACAGCGTTAGATGCAGCAAAAAGCCGGCGTGAGTCAGCACGTGATACTGTTGATAAACTAGAATCAAAGCTGTCGTCACTTCGTGAGACAATCGACCGGCTTGAGTGGGAGATTGACGAACTTGAGAGTGAAGTCGGATCATACGATGCCACAGATATTCCTGATTACGAGACGGTTGAGGCTAATATCGATCGTCTCACCGAGAGAATGGATTCACTCGAGCCGGTGAATATGCTCGCAATTGATGAATACGATGATGTTGAATCACAGCTTGATGAATTAAGCTCACGACGTGATATCCTTGTTGAGGAACGCGAAGCAATTGAGGAGCGTATTACTCGATTCGAGTCACAAAAGCAAGAAACATTCATGAATTCATTTACTGCGATTAATGCGAACTTTACTGATATCTTTGAGCGACTTTCTGACGGGACCGGCGAATTACATCTTGAGAATCAAGATGACCCCTTTGAGGGTGGATTAACGATGAGAGCTCAACCAGGTGATAAGCCAATCCAACGACTCAATGCGATGTCCGGCGGTGAAAAGTCACTAACGGCACTCGCATTTATTTTCGCTATTCAACGACATAATCCAGCACCGTTTTATGCACTTGATGAGATCGATGCTTTCCTCGATGCTGCAAACGCTGAACGTGTTGGGGAAATGGTCGATGACCTTGCGGCAGACGCACAGTTTGTCGTTGTCTCGCATCGCTCAGCCTTGCTTGAGCGCTCTGAGCGCGCTATTGGCGTCACGATGCAGGGGAATAATATCAGTGCTGTCACCGGGATTCAATTACAGGGTGATGATGAGTCACCGGAGGCGCCTGCGGATGACTGAAATGGGATCGAATCCACATCCTGAGCAATCAGAACACATGGACACGGATGACACATATGACTGTTCTGATCAAAAGACTGGTACTAACTCAGACGTAACTGAGCCTGTTGAAGTCCTCGTCCAGTTGGCTGAGGAGGGCAAAATCGACCCCTGGGAAATTGACATCGTTGATGCAACCGACGCGTTTCTCAATCGACTTGAGAGAACAGATCTTCGGACATCTGGACGAGCGTTATTTTATGCCGCGGTTCTCCTCCGCATGAAGAGTGAAGCGCTCATTGACTCTGATGGTGATGAGTCGACAGCGGATTCTGAGCATGAGCATGAGCATGAGCGTGAGCGTGAACCATGGGACATTGCCCGTGAGGCAGGAACAAGACCAATCGATGAACTTGAAGATGCAAATATCCCCATCGCAACAGATGGATCACATTCGAATCCGGATTCTGATGTCAATCCCGTGGACGCGCTTGAAGCTGAGATGGATCGGCGACTAGAACGGAAACATGCTCGTGGATCGCCAGAAACACTTGATGAACTTGTCCGGGAACTCCGTGAGGCTGAGCGAGAATCGTGGTGGAAACAATGCCGAGAGTATGACACCGCAGACTCTCCATCAGGATATCAACGTGGAACACAAACACTCGATTATCACACAGCAGATGACTTTCGCGCCGCAGCAGAACCCACAGCTGCTGATGTCACTGACACCGCTCATGGTGAAGATATCGAAACAGAAATCAAAACAGTGCATGCAGCACTGACAGATCACTACGAGAACGGTCGGATTGAGGTATTATTCACTGAGGTTGCTGACGTTGCGTCAACGCCCGTGATAACATATCTTGCGGTGCTGTTTCTTTCACATCGGGACAAGGTCGTACTTGAGCAGACTGACCTCTTCGATGACCTCTGGATACAAACGCCAGAAACAAACACTGACTCATCTCCAAAAGCCGTCGCAGACGATGATTGAGTATAAACGACTTCACTCATGTGTATGCGATTTAATCAGTGATAGATTAACCTGCTTCTTCGTCGTTTGTGGTGTCTTTGCTCATATATTCACCAATCAGCGGGTCAAGCTCCTCAAGCGTTGAGTCAGGGATGGCTGCTTGTGGTGTATTGATCGTTCCTGCAAGCGAGCTATGACAGGCGCATGTGTGTTCAGCAGGAATAGCATCGATAGCTGCTGTGAGCACTGATTTAATCGCTGTTTGATTTCGCTCAGCGTTCGATAACACCTCCTCGAGTGTGACTTCACTTTCTTTCTTCCAGACGTCATAGTCGGTGACACCGGCGATTGTCACATATGGAAGTTCGGCTTCACGAGCGAGTTTTGCCTCTGGGATAGTTGTCATACCGATAATATCCCATCCTTGTGATCGATAAAACTCACTTTCTGCACGTGTCGAAAACTGTGGTCCCTCAATACATACATACGTTCCATCTTGAACAATATCGATCTGTTCTGCAGTACTCTCCATCGCCACGTCGGTGATAATCGAGCGAAGCTCGCTGCAGTATGGAGTGGCGAATTGTTGATGTGCGACAATCCCATCAGTAAAGAATGTTGCCGTCCGATGTTTTGTTCGATCATAGATTTGATCAGGGATGACGAGCATCCGCGGCGAGATTTCTTCTCGAAGGCTCCCAACAGCGTTTGAAGCAATCACGTGAGTAACGCCCGCCTGTTTCAGTGCGAATATATTGGCACGATATGGAACTGTCGTTGGGGAGTATTCATGTGATGTGCCATGTCGTGGGAGAAACACAACCTCACGACCTGTTTCACCGACTTCACCAATAGTCAACGGTGCTGCTGGGTCGCCAAATGGTGTTTCAATCGTGACTGTCTGTGTATTCTGCAGTCCAAGCGCTTCATAAATTCCGCTGCCACCAATAAATCCAATTGTGGTCATATATACAATTCACTCCGCTAACAGCAAGCCATTATTGGTATCAGTCAGTGATATCAATGAGACTATGACTGTCATGGAATCTCAGAAACCAGCATGATTCGATCAGCTCAACGCAAATTTGAATCGAATCAGATTGAACCAACGACGATACTCAGCTTTACACATTGTGGCGCTGACGTGTGAAGACGAAGACAGGAAAGCAGCACAAGACGTACTCTCTCGACGGATTGACGAAACCACATGAACAGGATTGAAGAATCATGAGAGTGGTGACCGCGGGATTCACCCTGTTTGTCCCTCTAGCGGAGGATACGAGACCTGCGGCTGGAACCCGCATATCTGTGTGAATACCGCCTCCACCGTCTATTTCAGCCAAATTTATTACGCTCACGCTCGATTATGACACATTATCAAAGTACCGAGTGAGCCAACGAATATGAACTCAACGAGCAGAGTACTGATAGATTGGATTATGTAACAATCGGTGGCACTTTAAGCAGGTTTCTCTCTGAGACCACACCCATTTTATTTGGAACGCCTGTGTGCGCGTTCCGTTCCCATTCAAATAGATAACTGAACGCACAGTCACAACAACTGTGAAGCTGTTGTGTAGCAGTCATTGACGGTGTAAACTTTTGAATTCGAGACAGAACAGAGCTGAGGGAAGCACAGAGACTGGCGTTTCACGTCTGCTGAGCGGCTGTAGAAGAAAATAGTACTCAGAGTGCCACCGATTATCAAAGAACGACACCAGATTTCAAGATTGCAATAACAAGTGTCAACACCGGTATAGAAATAATTGTTGAGACGAATACCGCCGCTGAGACAAACTCTGCTATCGGAACCCCGGCGACATCACCGGAGCCAAATTCAGCAACAAGAATCATTGGTGTAATCGCTGATGGCATCGCAGATTCAAGCACGAATGTCCGCGCCACAGTCGGGTCATCAAAGCCAATCATCACTGCAATAGCTAATCCGATAAGTGGGGCAACGACCATTTTTAATCCAACACCAAGTCCAACGGCTGACAACGTTGATCCGATATCTGTCCGTGCCAGTCGAATTCCAACGACTAACAACATCAGCGGAATTGCCGCATCACCAACCAATTTTATCGTTGCCATTGCAGTCGTATCTGTTGACGGCACAATCTGTAATACTCGTGCAATAACCGCAGCAATAACAGCATACACGAGTGGAACGGTGAACACGCGTTTAATCCCTGCAAGACGACTGTTCGTCCCTCCGCGTGATGCGATATATATCCCAAGCGTATACAAGATGACGCCTTGGACAGAGAGATATATCACCGCTGTTGCTCGTCCTGTCGAACCAAACGCGAAATTTGAGACTGGAATGCCGTAATTCCCAGAGTTTGGAAATGCAGTCACTAACATCAGTGCTGCGACTGCTGTCTGACTCCGTTTCAATACGCGTCCAACCCCGGCAGCAACGCCAATCGCAAGCAGATGATAAATAATGACTGCAACGCTTGCCCGAAGCAGTGTTGATTGCGCTAACGTCGTTGTTGCAAGGCTATAAAACACAAGCGCGGGGGCAAGAACATAGACGATAACAGTATTCAGTGCGGCTGTATCAATTGATCGCCATCGCCCAAGCACATATCCGACACCGCCAACGCCAACAATCGGTAAAATGGCTGTCGCAAAGACAGAGAGAAGTGAAACCACGTGAGTGAGTCGTTACACTCCGACCTCATCATCGGTCTCAAGGATTCGCCAAGCCGACTGTGATATATCAGTTTCCGTCTCAATCGGTTTTTCGGTCCCGGTGTGATCCGTCGCGACCGGTTCAACGTACCCACGACGGTGCATCTCATCAAGCACTTCTTCCATTCGGTCAGGTTGTGCAATCTCCATTTCGATTCGCTCGACTGAGTGATACTCTTTGAGCCCCTCTCGAAGGTCCGGAATCGTAAATGTCTCTGCGTCGGCTTTCCGCATGATGCCAGCGAGAAGATCAGTCATATCCTCGATAAAGTTCCACGGATATACAACCCACGCCCATGTATCAAGTCGCTCGCCGACAAAATCCGGCTCGAATGCACTCGTCTGAAGCAATTGTAACGTTGCTGTTCGGACGTTGTTAGGGTCTCGGTCAGTAACATACTCATATGCTCGTTCAATCGACCCACCAGTATCAGCTATGTCATCGATAATGAGTACATCTTTTTCCGCAACACTCCCTTCGGGCATTGGATATCGAATCTGTGGCTCAGCTGATGTCTGTGCTGTTCCAACGTAGTGTTCCATTTTCAGACTTGTCAAATCATCAAGCCCAACAAAATCACAGATACATCGACCAGCAAACCAGCCTCCACGAGCAAGTGCAACAACGACATCAGGATCAAAGGTGTCAGCCCTGATTTGAGTACTCACCTCACGGCACAGATCATAAATGTACTCCCAGTTTGTGATTGTGCAATTAAATTGATCTGGCAGGTCGCTCATACCAGCACGTGGACGGTCTCGTGTATATTGATAACGGATTTGTGAGCCTCATCGAGACAGTGATTCGTCTCGAACACTGAATTTTTTGTCCGTTCGATTTCACTACTAAATAGAATGGATTCATGTCGCGCGCTGCTTGTCGATGCGTTTAGTACCGATCCACTCGCCGGGAATCCTGCTGGGATCATTCCAGATGCTGAGGCATTGACGGATGAGCAACAACGAGCGATTGCGGCCGAACTCGGTGCGAGTGAGACTGTGTTTATCACCGACTCAGCGGTTGCTGATAGACGATTTCGATATTTCTCACCGACAACAGAGGTGGATCTCTGTGGTCACGCAACAATTGCTGCGCACGCATATCTTGATATGTCTGGGGAGATTGATCCAGGGACACATACCGTTGAGACAAATACTGGGGTGATTGAACTGACACTCAACGATGACGGGACTGTCTGGATGAGACAGCAATCGCCGACGGTTAGCTCGATTGACCTTGCATATGATGATGTTGCTGCTGCAGTTGGAATTGATGATGCCGCGCTCCGTGATATCGGAGATGACCTTCCACTCGCTGTTGCTTCAACTGGTCTCCCATTTATTATCGTCCCAGTCAATTTTCTCGAGCATATTGGTGATGTGGATCCGAATGTTGCAGCGATTGATACGCTCGTAACATCGTATGATGCTGCAGGAATGTATATATTCAGTTTCGACACGCTTGAGTCAGCATCAACGCTTCATGCTCGTGCGTTCGTTCCGAGCCTTGGGATTCCTGAAGATCCTGTGACTGGAACCGCTGCTGGGGCATGTACAGCATATCTTGATACATTCGATGCCTTTGATGTATTTCCCTCGACCGTGCGGTATGAGCAGGGACATTTCTGTGACCGTCCAGGATATATTCGCACGCAGTTAATCCAGCCCGAAGAACAAGATCATGAATCAGATAACTCACATACGAATCGTCGTGTCCGCGTTGGTGGTCACGCCGTCATCACGCTTGATGGGACAATTGCACTCCCGAGCACTGAGGATGATGAGATTATCGAGCCATAATCACTCAGCTACTCGCATTGCTCGAATCGACAGTTCATCGCACACATAGCTCACGTGATCACTATCCGTGTCGCTCACCAGCAGTACTTCATCGATTGTCCACTCCCAATCCGCGGAGAGTAACTCACGACAAGCAAGCAACTCGCCAACACTCCCAACCGATGATGATCCTGATTCAAAGCCAACAAGCACGACTGTTTCCTCAGTAAAATGATCGCGCTGACGGAGTCCATCGAACATATCGGACTTGTCGACACCAACGCGCTCATCATCACGATTAAACACGTATGCTGTCCCAGTGTGATCTGGATACACCTCGGGTAACTCCTGCGGTCGTGAAGTGAGACAGACAGCATCAGCAGTTGCATACTCATCATCGTCGCCGATTGAGAGTCCTACTGGGATATCAATCCACCACTTACCTGACGGTGACGTATCCGACCGGATAAACGCCTCGCGAAGCTGATTTGACTCCATCCTCACACGATTACATGATATCAGAACACATATACTGTCCGTTAATCTCCTGCCCTCACAGCTAAATAGCGCTATGTGCCAGCTGTGAACTCACCCCGATGTCAAGCCTCGGGGCTTCCTGCTTCCACGACGTTGTCAGACTGCGTCTGACAGCCCACCAGACGGAGTCTGGTGAACGCGCTTTGCATCCATACGCTCTCGCTGAGGTGTGAACGTAGGGATCGCAGTCTCCACAGGCGGTAATGAGAGCAAAGCTCTCGTTCGCACATCAGAATCGCCGTGCGGTTCTGAGGACGTTGATTCAGAGCGTCCCACCTCTAACTGCTTCAACCCACGAAAGAGAATATTCTTCGCCGCATTGAGGTCACGGTCTTCTGAGTGGTCGCACGCCGGACACGGGTGTTCACACACCCAGAGTGACTTGGCTGTTTTGACGCCACACATAGCACACTCTTTGGTCGTTCCTTCCGGTTTCACTGTTTCGACGTGTGTGCCGTGCAACTCAGCCTTGTACTCTAGCAACTCGATAAATCGTTACCACGCAGTATACTGGTTGTTCTTGGCGTTTTGGCTGCCCTCTAACATCGGCTTCACATCTAAGTCTTCAACAGCCACAACATCATACTTTGTGACTAGCCACGTCGTCAATTTATGTTAGTAGTCTCGCAGCTTGTGCTTGATTGTTCGTTTCGCTTGGGCGACCTTTCGGCGTTGGTTCTCCCACTGCTTGAAGCGTGTTCTTTCCGGTCGAGCTTTCGCTGTTCGCGTGCACAGCGGTCGTACTCATCGGACGACTCAAGCGTATCCACAGACAGATTCTCCGAGGTGTGGATGTAGCTCGTGATGCTGAGGTCAACACCAACGCAGTCTTCGGGGTCAGTCTCACTGAGTGGCGGTTTCTCGGGTGTGTCTTCGACAGTGCTGACGAGCGAGACGTACCACTCGCCGGTTGTCTCTTGTTTCAGGATAACCTCATCAATCTCGTCTGCTGGTGGCACGTTTCGGTCAGCTCGAATCTCGAACCAGCCAATCTTTCAACTCGGAGTCGCACGAACCGGTCGTCACCCGTGTTGTGATCCACGTTGAAGCGACTGGACTGATTGTCCGACACCGACCGACATTCACCGCGGGCTTGCCATTGCAACCGCCCAACATCGGAGCCTTCGTCCCGACGCTCTTTCAGCGTCTCTTGATCGTCGTGAATCTGGCTGATGGCTTGTTGTGCGGCTCGTCGAGAGGGTTCAGCAAACGGCGACCACTGGTCTTGTTTGAGTTTGTTATGTTGGTCGGAGTCAGATGGCTTGTCGTTGTAGTCTGCGTTGTAGTAGTCTCGGACAGCGTGATTACGAATCTGTCTGAGAATGTCGATATGTTCCCACGCTTCGCCCGCCACGTCATCGGGCAGGTACGCACGAAAACGAAGCGTGTGTTTCATCAGTGTTAGTCGAGTTTTTCGACGGTGAGTTTCAACTGGTCGCCTTCTTCGAGATTAAGCCCCTCTCTGACTTCTTCTGGTATCGTGACAACTCCACGTTGTCTCACTTTCGGGTACCACTCCATCTGAATTATACTGTATCATACAATATCAATCAGGATGATGCTGTCGGCTTCACCCTCAGGGTCACATCAAAGCCCCGAGGCAGTCGCCTCAAACCGCCTGTACAGATAAACGGACGGGCTTCAGCGTGGGACTCCCAGTGAAGCACTGCAGGGAGTGAGCAGGGGATTTCTCACATCATGTATTGTGACCGGCACCAACTGTACTGTATCCAGCGTCAAAACATTGGCTCAGAATGTCCCTTCGATTACTCTATCACGTTTCATGCTCAAATGTCCCCGCTATTTTCGGCGGCTATACCCATCCATATTATCCAGTGTGGTTCACGTGGAATCATATGCATACCTGGATGAGCCTAGATTAAATCGTTGGAAGGTCAATTCGTGAGACTGATACTAATGGTAGCACGAGGTGTTGGCTTCATCGGCTGAACAAGGCGGATACCTCGGGGCTTGACCCAACGTCTGAGGGGTGTGGATTTGCGCCTCGCGTGTTCTATAATTCGTGAAACGACAGGACCCGCTTCTCCCGAAACGTATCATAACTAATCACCTGATTGTTAAGATATGTGATCACCAGACAACGGAGTTAGTCATCCGATATAGCGAAGATCATCGTCAGTCGGCATCCCTTGTTGTTGTCCCTGCATCTGTTGGATTTTTTCGACAACCTCCTTCATCTCTTCCGCACGCTCTTCGAGGGATTCATATCCAACCTCAAACCCAACGACCGTTTCGAGCACTTCTAAGACAGCTTGTGCACTTGTCGGGTCAACTAAGTATCCGCTTGTTTCACCCATCAGACATGCTGCTGAAAGACCACGTCGGTCACCCAAACCGAGCAACAGGCCACTGACGCCGACGATGCCACCTGCTGGTTCACCCTCGCGAAATTCGACACCAGCATCGGTCAGTGGGTCAATCCCATTATCAGTAGCGACTGCTCCGAGCACATCCGGTTCTTCAACGAGTTCACCTGTCGGAACACCTCCAAGTGCATACACCGACTGAACGCCCATGTCCTCCGCAATGTCCAAGAAAGTATCAGTAAGATGATAGTGACCAGCATGTGACTGCGCTTGGTGATCCCCCGTCAAGACAAGAAGATCCTGTCCATCAGCAGAGACAGCATGAAATGATGCGTGAGCCAATTCTGTGACGCCATCATCATCAACGGTCACCTGCGGCGGAAATTCATCAGCATACACTCGGGTGAGTTCCTCTGAGTCAAATTCTTCAATCAGATGCTCAACAGCAAGCTTCCCGACATGACCCACGCCTGGTAAGCCCTCAACAAGCACTGGGTCGCGAAGCATTGCCTCTCCGACCGTCTCAATCTCAATATCCTCCATGTCCTCACTCGCGGACGCGCTGTTTAAGAGCGCGTCGGTACTCACCATAGGTGTCTGTCGGATCGAACGGCGCTGGCGCAGTATTTTCCGTTTCTGCATGACATTTTGGGCAGGTATCAGCAAGTGTATATACCGGTTGTTCGTGATTCTCCTGCCAACGCACACAGATTTTAATATCAGATTTCATAACTTATCTGCTCTTTTCGGTATTGTAAGACCTGCAGTGTATCTGTTATTCGCGATTGCATGAGATGGGACGGTCCGGTGCAATCCGAAAGGATACCCACGGTCATGTGAATTGGTTACTCGGACACATGTCACCGGTATCTGTTATTCCTCATCAGAGCGTCGATCACGGTGATACTCTGCGGTTCCACCATCGGTGAGTGCGGTTTGTGCACGATCAGCAGCCGCCTCAAGTGCACCCTCCGCTGTTTTATAATCCGGAGCTTCAACGCGGATTCGGTATTCTGGCGCACCAACGTAGGTAACATCGAGGTCAATCTCATCACCGACGGTTTGTGAATCACCCTCTGCAGCCTGGAGTGCTGATTGTACCTCATCAACGCCATTGCCGACCGGACACTCAATATCAACGTAGCCGGTCACCGTCACGTATGGAACGGAGACATTTCGACGTGCAGTCTCGACAATCGCAGCAATCTCTTCATCGTCAAGATCGACGGTGTCTAATGCTTCAGTGCCGTGGATCGCCGCTTGCTCGAAGCTCGTGTATAAGCTTTCAAACTCGGCAAGTAGTGCATTTGCAACAGCCGTGTAACGTTCATCATCAATGTCTTCACCAAATGCAATTTCCATCCAGTTGTCGGCTTTTTGCTCGTTTTTCCACTCCTGGATCGTTTCCTTTCGTTGGTGTTCGTTTACGTCTTTTATCGAGAGATCAATTTGCTGTGCACTCTCATCAACATCAAGCACCTTTGCAACGACTGTCTGCCCCTCGCGTACGTGGTCGCGAACATTCTTAATCCATCCACTTGCGACCTCGCTGATATGACAAAGTCCACGTTTGTCTGCATACTCCTCAAGATCAACAAACACACCAAAATCCGCAATTTCGTCGACTTCTCCAACAACGGGTTCTCCTGGCTCAGGCCATCCAGTATATTTCATATATATCTGTTAGGTCTACGCGTTTATTTGTATTTGTCTTCGCGTCTCTCTGTGTATGCCCCAATATGAGAGGGTATATTCTTAGAAGAAAATTATGAATCTGCGTCAGTGGAGCTCTCATCCACGCGTGCAATTGCGTTTTCAGCCGAGCGTCGCTCGACAGTTTCGATCACTTCACCGTTGAATTCGGCGTCGCCACCTGTCGGTGTTGCAAGTGTCGTTCCACACACAGCACAGTTGACCACGGTTGATGCTTTTCCAAAGATAACTTGTTCATTGTTGCAATCTGGACACTGCAGTTGATAGAAATTTCCTGGCATAATTACTCCTGAAATCGAAGACGACCAGCACGCCATCCTTCTCTCATGTGAGCCTTGCCACAGTCTGAACAGATATATTTCAAGTGTGTCTTTTTCGTCGGCTTATCGCCACCAGGCACTTTTGAGAACTTTCCGGCATTTCCAATTGTTGATTTTCCACGACGCGTCTGTCGTGCATTCCATTTCATTCCGGTTGAACGACCTGTTCGAACCTTTTCAACTTCATGTTCATGATGTGTATCACAATGTGGACAGTATGTATTGAATCGGCGTGGCATCTCCATAAATATCTACCTTACCTGAGATTTGCCATCATCGGTTAAAACCCGTTTGGTTCGCTCTGCGTCGATGTGGGTTAGACTATCTCCGAAGCGATTAAGCCCTGAGTTTGCTAACGAGAGAATATGAAGAAACTCATTATTCGGGGGAATCTGGGCATTCACCGCGGGGCGAAACTCAAAGTTGACGGTGAGGAGGTTATCTGTTTCTCGATTGATAAACAGGGAGATTATCATGGACCCAGTAGATCACAGTTATGGTGTACTGTCGGCACCGAAGATGAACGCGAAACATTTGAGAAACGACAATATGTCCCACACTTTCTCGATGTGATTGCTGTTGATGCAGAAGCGATTACTGTGGTTTCTGAACAGGGCACATAGGTTATGATGAGGGGATATCCGATTGGTCAACGGCATAAATAGTGACATTTCCCGAGTGATGTGCAACAGACACGCCGTTCATTGAGAACGAAATATTGTCATATCGAGCGTGTTCGCTCGGTCCCACCCAAATATACGTAATATTGTATCTGTCAAACAATTCAGCACGGGTGGATGTATTCGCCGTATACATCAAATCGACGTCAGTAACACGAGCACGGTAGACAGCCCGTCCACGGTATCCAACTTCATGATTCCACCCAGCGACAGTTGACACACCACTGAGACTTGCGGCTGGGTTGCCATACCAACTATAGGTTGCTCGTGATCGTGAGTCATCATGATATCGCGTTGTTCCAGGCGATTCCAATAGCGTTGGTTGCCCCTGACGGTCATCAATCCAATCGAGTGCAACTGCCTCATCTGGGTGTGCCCGATCAACGAATTCTGTCGCATCAAGCGTTGGTCCACCCGGCGGTGGACCTGCAGCGAGGTGTCCCCCAATCGCAAGCACGCCATACATACTTGTGCTGATGATGAGACAGACAATCACAACTGTCATACCAATCTGTTTTATTGACCACAAGAGCCCGCTCGCGTATGATATTCTCACGACTGGTATGACTGAATCTGTCTGAGTTGTAGTGTCTGCTGTCGATGATTGTTCTGTCGCTGACGGTGATGAGTGCGAAGACGTCCGTGTCTGATAGAATCCTGAGATTGCAACGCCCATCGCCGTTGCCCACAGTACCCACACCTGTGCATATGTCTTAAATACCGTGTTCATACGACCTGGACCGGCTTGTTCGTTGAGATAGATGAGTTCGACCAGTGTGATCAACCCAGCGCCGCCGATTATCAGGACTGCTTCATATCCAACTGTCTGCGTTATCCGCGCGCCTATCCATGCCGCAACGAGCACTGGGAGCGTCATAACTATCACAGGAAGATCCACCCACCAAGCAAGCCCAATAAGTGTTCCAATCGCCAGCATCGAACCAGCTACGATGTATATTCGACGCTGAAACTGAGTGTGTAATCGATTGCGCAACTGTGTGTAAAGGTAGCCACCAATCCCAATCAAAAATGCACCATGGACGAGAAACAGTCCCGCGGTGCTGCTTCGCATCGTTGGATCGAGAAATTCAATCGTGCGCTGTCCGCTTCCGGTTGCTGTCTCGAAAAGGAATGGGGCTGCAAATCCCACTGCAATAACGCCACTGATAATTGTAATGCCGACAGTCCATCCGATTCGAGTCATCTCCTGATAGACACGGTCTGCGTGCGAATCAGCGGTCGTGGCTGTCGGTGCAGTCGTCCTTTTGGATGCGTGCTGAAACCATGGGAGCAGCGTTACCGGTTGAGTGGGTGCAACAAGGATAGCAAGACCACCAAGTGCAATGACACTTGGAAAGCTCCATGTATTCTGGATTGCCTGCCACCCGGCAGTCAGCGGCAAGGCTCCAAACATGAGTGCTTGTCTCCGTCGTTGCTGGGATCCTGGTGTCAGATAATATGCATATCCAATCCCGACCGCAAGTAATAGCGTCTGTGTACTCAGCATGTGGGCATGTAAATCACCGTTTAACCACGCAAACAGCGGAAATTCATTGATTGTCCCATCGATGACGCGAGAAGCGTCCCAATAGCTAAACGAATGTAATGCAGTATCGATATTTTGTGCTGAGTTATCTGTTTGCTGTGCGATAATCGCTGCAGCCCGATTCTCCAGTGATGCTGGAAGTGCAGCGACGACGAGTCGGGCGGTCGTCAGTAAGTTTCCGGCGACTCCAATGAAGAAAGCACCTGCTGCTCCGCCGACTCGTCGCGCGTGTCCGTTTGTTTCTGCAATTGCACCACTAATTTCGAATGCGGCTGTTACAAGCGTCGCGTAGTAGCCTGCAAGTGCGACATTGTATGCGAACCGGGGTGGTGTCTCCGTTACCCATGCAAGAAGTGTTGTTGTGAGATGACCACCATAATAATATTTGACCGGCTCTCCAGCAAACCAAAAATCAGTTGGTGGCAGTGACGATGATCGCGACAATGTCTTTAATAATCCAAAGTCAAGGAATTTTTCCCCACCAATAGGGATAACAGCCGGGTCAAACGCCCGAACAACGGTAATAAACGCGAATGACATAATAAAAACGATGACCGTATCGAAGAGAGCCTGTCGGCTTGGATAGACTGTTTGGGTAAGCTGAAGCTGTATCTGGTCGTGTTTCTGACGGAGTTTCCGAAAGTCAACTGCAGCAAGCCCACCGCCCCCAACAAGCACCACAATGCCGGTGAGTAATGCTGGGAGTCCCCATCCACCAGGGAGTTGACCAATCCAGTAGGCTGGGAAGCTGATGAGTAACAATGCAATCGGAATGGCGAGTCCAGCACCGCGGCTGTCTGTCGTTGGGAGCAATCGAGCGGCAATCGGGAGCCCAAATAGGAACAACGCCGCGTACATGACCAGCCATCGCGCGATGATGAAGTACTCCATCAGTTGTGAAAGGAATGCTGTGGTCGCATATTGATTATTTCAGTCGGTGATAGCATGTGTGAGGGTGGGTATCTTGACCAACATAGTCACAAACGCCCTGTTTAATTAGCCAGTAGATATCAACCAGTATCTCGGTTCTATCTGTATCTCTTCACCGGATTCATACTTCTATGCTATCTAGCTATTCTATTCTATTTTGTTCGGTTCTGTTTGATCTGGATACGAGCAAGACAGTCTCATTCATCAACGAGCGTCTTTACAATTTGATTTTCAGTGATTAATCTGAGTCAGTATCAGTATCGGTATCAGTATTGTGTTTTCGTATCACGCAAAGAGCGGATTCTTTTTTACACCACCGGGGATATTACATATGATGACTCGCTCTATCGGGGTTGTCATCCCGGCTTATCAGCCCGATCCCGAACGTCTCACCTCATATCTTCGACAACTCGATTCGCAGGTGACACCATCACCGGCTGTTCTTCGAATTGAGCTCGATGCCCCTTCTTCATCATTGCTTAATCAACTGTACTCACGTCTCTCTGATATGACATTTACTGCCTCTATCGAAATCGCAATCGCTGATACCCGTCGTGGAAAGGGGGCAGCGATTACCGCTGGATTTGAGAGATTATGCGGATGCACGAACACAACCGCGAATTCAACGACAACGACAGTCACCAACAATACGGATATGACTGAGAGGACAAGTGCTGACTCAGAACATACCAAGCAGACGAATGTCACTGTCAATCTCACAACGTCACCACCTGCATCAACGATTGATATACTTGCATTTGTGGATGCAGATGGGAGCACGCCAGCATCATCTTTCGAGGCTGTTCTCAGGGCTGTGATTGATGATGACGCCGATGTCGCAGCAGGTTCGCGACGGCATCCATCGGCTGATGTTGCTGCACATCAGACACTCGGACGAAGATACCTTGGCGATGGGTTCGCATGGCTCGCCCGTCGGTTTCTTGATGAACAATTATATGATTATCAATGTGGTGCAAAAGCAATTACAACGGATGCATGGCAGGCAGTTCGATCACATATTTACGCTTCTGGGTTTGCCTGGGATATTGAACTACTTGCCATCAGTGGCGGACTTGAATATCAAATCGCTGAGGTACCCGTCCGCTGGAAAGACCAGCCCGGATCAACTGTCTCGCCTTTCCGGACAGCACTCAGACTTGGACATGTCCTTATGACAGCACGTCATCGCGCACGCGCCCTTGCCCACGACCCAGTTCACCGGCTTTTTGCATCAATTGGAGGATCATCACGACCCGTTATTGACTCAGTTGCCACATCGAAGCCACCGACACTGAGTGAGAGAGCAACTAAGATTGAGTTGGACGCTGATATGGATGTGAATCTTCAGATTGACACGACTGATCAAAGCTCGATTGAGGCAGGGTGAACATGGGTCGAGGTCAAGGTTGTGAGGGTGGGCGTGATCGCAACCGTGGTATTGTCAATGCGCTTTGTTCTCGGATTCGATTCGGGAAATTTGTATCTGTTGGCGCTCTTGGGGCTGTCTTTGATATCACGACAACATCAGTGCTCATTATTATGTTTGATCTGCTCGATGAGTACGCCAAGCTCTTTGGAGCGGAAATTGCAATCATCGTCATGTTTGCAGTAAATGAGCGATGGACCTTCGCAGACATAGGTGCCCCAGGAATTATTCCAACAATAAGTCGGTTTCTTCGCTCAAATCTCGTCAGAAGCGGTGGATTAGCCGTCCAGTTTTTGATTGTTCGTACACTTCGTCAACTCGAAATAACAATAATTATCGCTGGATTTGATATCTGGCAGCTTATTCCAATTCCAATCGCGATTGCAGGCTCACTCGGACTGAATTACATTGCGGAGAGTCTACTTACATGGCGTGTAACGCAGTCATGAATGAGAATGAATTACCATACAGCAGTCGAAACACAATCCTTAACAGGACAGCTCATTAATTCTCAGTTAGCGGGATGGGATAGCCAGGAGATTCCGCCGGGCTCATAACCCGGAGATCGGTAGTTCAAATCTACCTCCCGCTATTACTTTTTCAAATCGCGAACATATCACTTATATTCATAGATGGATAGAGAGAATTGTTAGATACCTCAATTTCGTCGTCCCTCAGTGTTTACGTTCACGCCCCGAGGCACTCGCCATACCGCCTGTAAATATTTCTGAGTCAGAATCCAATTTGAGTTCCTGAAGAAAGATCACGCTCTTCGGAGATCCCCTGCTCGGCTTCTTCCCATGCATCGTCAGTAAGATACACTGCATCATCTGTGACCGTGATATCAAAGGTATCTAAGACAGCTCCTTCACATGGTCCGAAATCGCAGTGCCCAGTCGACTTCTCAAATGTTGCCCCATGTTTCTGACAGACAACCGTCTCATCACGGACAAGGGCTCCTGATCCCGAATCAAGACGGACATCACGCCAGTGTGGGCAGTAGTTCGTGTATGCAACAATCGTATCATCAGACAGACGGGTGAGAATTCCTTCCGTCGTGTCAAATCCCGCTGAGGCAGTAAAGACAAGTGTTTCATCCTTTGATACATCCTCACTCGCAGCAATCCGGCATGAATCATCCATATATTGTATAGAGGGGACGATTGGATTCAAGCCTGACGGTGAACGACCATACTCTGTTCTCAGTCGGTCGCGACGGTCCCATCGAGGAGAAATCCTCAGCGAGGATTCAGGTGAGTCCTTGCTGGATGACAAGCTATGTTTATTGAGGCTTATGACGACTGAGAGGCATACCCCTGTGTCCTCAGACACGGGAAGATCAGTGATCAACATCCTCAAGCACTGTCAGATGTCTATAACCCATTTATCTCTGTTTTCTCTATCTCCTCGGAGTCACCCCTGTGAAAGTAACCTGCCCTCGATTTGAGAGAAAATCCGGATGATCCGTGTTGTCAGGAGTAATTAATTTTCGTGTGACGTCTCGCCGGTTGTCTCATAATATTGTTGTTCAATCCGGTTTCGAAATGCTTGCTGAAGCAATGTAGTGAGTGGTCCACGACCGATATGAATCCCATCAACTGTGTTGACTGGTCGAATCTCCCATGTTGTGTTTGTTACAAATGCTTCCTCAGCCTCGCGTAAAGCGTTGACATCGAAGCTGTCCTCACGGACTGGGATACCCTCATCAGCAGCAATATCTAGAACAGTTGATCGGGTTATCCCCGGCAGCACCGGTCCATCAAGAGTTGGCGTGCAAAGTGCATCCCCATCGACAAAGAAGATATTACCAGTCGCACCCTCTGCAAGCTGTCCATTTGTATCAAGCATCACCGCTTCATCGGCATCACTTACGCGCAACTCCGTCCGCGCGAGGATTCCGTTTAAATAATTATGTGTTTTCGCATGTGAGGGAAGAGCACGGTCTGGGATCCGCCGTGTCTTCACCGTTTGTAATGTTGCTGGATCATCCCATACTGGGTCGGCATTAATTCCTCCACGAGGCAGTGGACTCGTTTGGACGACGACTGTTGGATCAACAGCCGGATCAGGATTTAATTTCCCTGGTTGTACTCCCCGGGTAATAGAGAGTTTAATATAGGCCTCCTCAAGCTCGTTCGCAGCGAGTGTTTCATCAATCCGGTTTTTGAGTGTCGGTTGTGAGAGTCCATGTTCAAGTTTAATTGCTGCGGCAGAATCCGCAAGCCGGTCAGCATGTGCTTTCCACCGGAAGACCTCACCACCATACGCTCGAAGTGTCTCAAAGACGCCATCACCATACATAAATCCCCGATCACGGATACTTACGGTTGCATCTTCCATCGGGACAAGTTCATTATCAACGTGCGCATATGGTGGAGAATCAGAGACAGAGCGATCGCGACTCACTCCATTTCCCCGTCCGGTTGTGCCTGCTCAATCCATCGTTCGATACGCGTCTCAGCGATATCAACCGTGTCAGCAAGTACTGTCGGTTCTGAATCAGCGAGGGCTGCGACTGAGTCAACACCAGCCGCTGAGAGTCTTTCTTCATACGCTGAGCCAATCCCATTGATATCTCGAATCGATTGTGGAGTATTGCTCTTGCTCCCTTCTTTTTCGTCGTGCTCAATTGTGCCAGTTGCTACAACTGTCTCTGCGGGTTCCTTCCCGGTTGCCTCGTTGATAAGTGATGCTGTTGATGCCGATGCATCAGTTTCAGCTCCGACCGCATCAGTCGGTGTCTCTGCGCCTGCATTTGCATCGGAGTCAGTTACTTCCGTATCAGCAGTACTATGAGTTGTCTCTACTGCCTCAGCAGGCTCTTTGCCAGTTGCTTCCTCAACAAGTGAGGCTGTTGATGCTGATGCATCGGTATCAGTCGCTGCAGGGTGTTTATCCCCACGATCAGTAGGGCTTTTTCCGACATCGTCGGTATCATCGCTGGTCCGTGACTCAGCGTCGATTTCAGCCCCTTTGATAGTTGCCTCTGTTGATGGGTCGGGGTTTTGTTCTGTTTTATATCGCGGCTCTGGAATGATATCATCACCAGATGCAGATGTTGCGACAGCCTCGTCATGTGAATCCACTTTGGAATTGGTATCAGACTCTTCGTTCGCTGGATCATACTCGACTGAGACTGTGCCGCGTGATGACGGTTCTGTTGACTGTCTATCACGATCACCCCGCCCAGTTAATGATCGGAGTGCGGACATGACCGTGTTGAATATGCTCATATCTGTCTGGTATGTCTGGTATGTATTTAAACAAATCCTCAGCCGAGTGAGATACTTATACTTCTCTGACATCGAATACAGGCTGCGCTCTCTGGTAATCGGATATAGCGAGCGCAGTTGTGTCTGGAAAGCATCATACTCCCGATCAAGAATGTGCAGCAGTCCTCACGAGAAGGTTTCAATAACGAAGCCGTCGGAGAGTGTTGCTATAGCATGAAGATATGTTGTCACATCTCCGCGAGCTCTGCTCTCAGCGCAGTGTTCATGCTCTGAATTGGTGCGTCCTGTCCAGTCCAGATCTCGAATGCAACAACACCTTGATATAAAAGCATCCATGCTCCATCGATTGTTGTTGCGCCAACCTCGGCAGCCTCACGGAGCAATCGGGTTTCAATGGGGGTATATACCGCATCAAGCACGACTAGTCCACCGTGTAAATACGACTGTGGGACCGGAGTTTTGTTACTGTCTGGTTCCATCCCGACGCTCGTTGCATTGAGCAATATATCCGCATCAGAAATAAGATCACGCGTTTCAAGTCCGCCAGCAGTTGCTCGTTTGCCAATATCCGCAGCGACTGTCTTAGCACGCTCGACAGTTCGATTCGAGATATGAACATCTGCACCGGCATCAGCAAGTGCGAAGGCAGCAGCCCGCCCAGCACCCCCCGCTCCAACGACGACAGCATCGCATCCATCTGTCGTAATATTATGATGGCGAAATGCCCGCTTAACACCTGCAAAATCAGTGTTGTATCCGCGCGGCATCTCGCCGTCGAGGAACTCAATCGTATTTACCGCACCAACTTCGCGAGCAATGTCATCGGGATTCGTGTGTTCGAGTGCAGTCTGTTTGAATGGAATCGTGACGTTGACACCGGAAATATCAAGCGCAGCAGCACCGTTAATCGCAGTCTTAAGCGCATCTTCTGTTGGCTCAAATGTCACATATCGAGCGTCGATTTCCCGTGCATCATATGCCGCCTCATGCATCGGCGGTGATAGTGAGTGCTCAACTGGATTTCCAAGTAATCCGTAGACATCCATTTCTATGTGGTCTTCCGTGCTCGCATGAATACAGTTTCTGTCTCTGTCTCTGTCTCTATCTCTATCTCTATCTTTGGATGCTCTGTGTTGTCTCAGCGCTATCGCCCACTCACTGTGGCTCTTTCCTCACTCCCACGTCATCGAAGCACACAAAGTAGCCCTGATAGCTTTCATAGATGAGAATGAAACCTCGTCTGAATTGATTCTCCGTTGACCCATGCCATGTGAGTTCATTCGATGAATTTTACTTTCCTGTCATCGAATATCATCTGTGATTGGTCTTGTCGTGAGCAGTGCTGATACTGCCTCTGTTGCAATTAGTGATCAGCTTCATGAACTCGTTACGTGGGAGTCTCACTGTGATGCTGCTGGCGACAAATATGAACAATATGATATATTTGAGATGCGTACTATTGATGAGTGGCATCTCGAAATCGAGGATGCGTCCGAATTATTCTCGACATCACCACAAGTTATTGCATTTCTCTCACGACACAGTGGCGACACAGGACCGCTTTTGACCACACACTTTACTGGTAATTTTGGTCCGGCAGAGTATGGTGGCGAACCCGGTTCATTTGCACAGGCTTGTCCGATGATACAGCAGACACTGCTTGAGGCATTTGATCAATATGCTCCGTCTCAATATGATGTTGGCATTGAGTGTACACATCACGGACCAACGACTGTCGGTGCACCATCGCTTTTTGTTGAACTTGGAAGCAGTGAAACAGAGTGGAATGACCCTGCTGGGGCACATGCGGTCGCACAGGCTATTCTTACACTCTCCAATGAGCAAGACCTGACTGACATCGATCCGAACCGAACCGTGATTGGGTTTGGTGGTGGACACTATGCGCCGCGATTTGAGCGTATTATCCGAGAGACAGACTGGGTTGTTGGTCATATCGGTGCTGATTGGGCACTGGATTCGATGGGTGCACCAGCAGCGAATCGCGATAGTATCAATCGCGCAGTGACCGCATCAGATGCAGATGTCGCACTGGTCGCTGATAATCGCCCAGAACTGACGGAGATAATTCGAGAATCCGGTATTCGCGTTGTCGAGGAGACATGGCTTCGGGAGACAACCGGCGTCTCTCGCGCGATGGTCAACGCGCTTGAGGATGCGCTCGTTCCGATATCATCGGGGCTTCGTCTTGGAACTCCTGCAACAGAATATGATCCTGCGACATCTGATGAATTTACTATCACTGAGATACGCATCGATGATGACACGGCTGAAATGGCTCAGTTGCAAGATGCATTCAATACTGGAAATGACACTGTCAGTGCAGAAAGAATGGAGTCAAAGAACAACACTGATGATCAAAACGTAACAGCGTGGATTGATTCGGATATTGATGCCGCGGTCCTATCGTTTCCGACATCACTCATTGAGACGACTGCCGGAATTGATGTTGAGACGACGAGTGAGATTTTCTCTGAGCACACACTCGCGTTTGAGACAACTGAGGGTGGAACAAGACCAACTGGGCGTATGATTGTTGCTGACCCTCTCTCGGTTGAGTCGATGATTCATGCGCTGATGGATATTCTTGAATCAAAATATAATCAAGTTGAACGGACCGATGGGATGCTCCGCGTGACTCATCAGGCGTTTGATCCAGAAAAGGCGACGACACTGGATGTTCCTGAGGGTCCGGCATTCGGTCGACTTGCTGCTGGTGAATCGGTGACAATCGCCGGACGAACTATTGACCCAGAGGCAGTCCACACGACGGAGACAGAAACATTTCCCATTTTCTCGATTCCATCATAGTCATCAGTATTATCGACGTCGCCCCCTCAGCCGGTACATAGCCGATATCTCCAATGATGAATTCCGCGGAAATTCGCATCTGCACTTCGATAGAGTTGTCAGATATCATCGGACAGTCGATGAGAGATAATCCCACAGACCCGATTGCTCTACGATGTCAAATGTACCGAGCGAGGTGAAGAGAACAACCACGCTCCGTACAATTACCGTATCTTCTGCTTATGACACTCTCCGCCGGTCAGGCGCAGAAATATAACAGACACAACAATTGATTAATCAGACTATCAGACTGTTCGAGTGCGCGTGAGTGCTGTGAGTTTGTGATAATGAATCATAGTATATTCGCCCATCATGACGGCTACGCGTCTGGAGACAGATGCAATTATGATGATTCAATATCCGGGGACGGATGAAATGTCATTTGTGTAGTTATTTGCGTCAGCCGTCTGTCTGACGCTAGGGGGAAAGATAATTAAGCTGTGTTTGATACGAACGGTTATATTATGGACTCCATCGTCGACGACGCAATAGACGAAGCTGAAACAACAGGAGGTGGGGACGCCGTCGACGGAGCCGCGGTCGAGGCCGAGCCCGAGTCTGAATCGACTACCGACACGGGTGCGACCGACGACGGGCTCTCACAGAGCGGGACAATGACTGATGATGAACTCAAAGATGTTCTTGAGGATCTCCAGACCGACATTACTGTCGTTGGTTGCGGTGGAGCCGGGGGAAATACCGTTGACCGGATGCATCAGGAGGGGATTGAAGGAGCAACACTTGTCGCTGCAAATACTGATGTTCAGCATCTTGTTGAGATTGAATCGGATACAAAAATCCTCATGGGTGAGCAGAAAACCCAGGGTCGTGGGGCAGGCTCACTCCCGCAGGTTGGTGAAGAAGCAGCAATCGAATCACAAGAGGAGATTTACACTGCGATTGAGGGATCAGATATGGTCTTTGTCACTGCTGGTCTTGGAGGTGGTACCGGTACTGGTTCAGCACCGGTCGTTGCCAAAGCAGCTCGTGAATCAAATGCTCTCACAATCGCTATTGTGACAACACCGTTTACCGCTGAGGGTGAAGTACGGCGGACAAACGCTGAGGCAGGTCTCGAACGACTTCGCGATGTCGCTGATACCGTGATTGTCGTCCCAAATGATCGGCTCTTGGATGCCGTCGGGAAACTCCCTGTCAGACAGGCGTTCAAAGTCTCTGATGAGGTTCTTATGCGTTCTGTCAAAGGGATTACAGAGCTCATTACAAAGCCAGGGCTTGTCAATCTCGACTTTGCGGATGTGAAAACAATTATGCAGCGTGGTGGGGTTGCGATGATCGGACTTGGTGAGTCTGATTCAGAAGCGAAAGCACAGGACTCGGTCAAAAGCGCCCTTCGGTCACCATTGCTTGATGTCGATATTTCAAGTGCAAACTCAGCACTCGTAAACGTCACTGGTGGATCGGATATGAGTATTGAAGAGGCTGAAGGCGTTGTTGAGGAAATATACAACCGGATTCATCCCGATGCACGAATTATCTGGGGGACATCGGTCGATGAGGATCTTGATGGAACAATGCGAACAATGATTGTTGTGACTGGCGTTGAGTCGCCGCAAATATACGGCACATCTGACACCGCCGAACAATCAAATGCGCAACATAGCACTGAGGGGGTACGCGTCGATACTGATGGTGATGGTCGTCGTGGTGTGAGCACCGCTGAAAGCGCCGATGCAGATGAAACTGACACGACTGCTCGGACTGACGTGCCGTTCCCAGATGAAGACGCTGATTTGATCGAATAACCACCGTTCGAATCAGGATTCAACATAACTGAGGCGGTATTGAGTGTTATGAGCGGGACGAATCGGATACGCTATGGATTCTGCTGTGGCGGTGGCGATGGCTGTGGTTACAACTGTGAATAAAACGGACACCGAGTGGACTATGACCAAGGCTAACCACTGACTCAGGATGCTCAAAGAACGAGACGTGACGGTGTGCATGTTTCACTGAGGATCCACAAACATGGACTCGCAAATGACAGAGCATGTCTTGCCGGTGCAGATGAGTGCATCAAAGAGAAATCAGGTAGCTTACACACCACAGTGCGTTGAGCGGCTATACTCAGTTAGCTGTGAGCGGTCTCACGGTCATACACAGATCCACATGTACGTCTCAGTGTAACGTAATCTCTTTTCTGTAGAAAGATAGAAGACCCTCGGTCAGATACGTATTTATTAACAATGGATGTCAAACTTGAGTTAAGTAGTTATGTCCGGGTGTTGAAACTCGCAAGCACCCCATCATGGAATGAATTTTCTCAGATTGGACTGATTGCTGGTGCGGGAATTGTGCTCGTTGGGTTTCTTGGATTTCTCATTTTCGCCATAATGACGCTGCTCCCTGGAGGTGTTTGATCTAATATGTCAATCTTCGCTGTCAAAACGACTGCAAGTCAAGAACGAACCGTTGCTGATATGATTGCGACCCGGGAGGATCCGGACATACACGCCGTATTAGCGCCAGACTCACTGACAAGTTATGTAATGGTTGAATCGGACTCAAATGCAGCCATCTCACGAGTACTTGAGGAAATCCCACATGCACGGGGATTAGTCAAGAGTGGTGGTCAAGCCGGGAAGTCAACAATCGCAGAAGTTGAGCACTTCCTCTCGCCAACGCCAGATGTCGAGGGGATTGCTGAAGGTGACATTGTCGAGTTGATTGCTGGACCGTTCAAAGGTGAGAAAGCCCGAGTGCAACGAATTGATGAGACAAAAGATCAAGTAACTGTTGAATTGTATGAGGCGACTGTCCCCATTCCGGTCACAGTCCGTGGAGATCAGATTCGTGTCCTTGACAGTGACGAACGATGACATCAAGTGTCATCAGCTGACGTCCGCGATTACCGTATTCCCTGATTAACCATACTCACTGAGACTATCGATATCTTGTTTTCAACGGTCTACAATGTGTATGTGAAGCAGCGATGTTGCTTGAGGTCTCACAGACTAGTCATACGTTTTCAAACCGTTATGCTGCAACCGATAACCAAATCTGAAACCGATGTGTGCCAGAGAACATGCGGTCCGCATGACACCGATGAGGTTAGGATGTGATATTGAGCGGAATATATGTCAACAGAGTACAGATATGTTGGTGTCTCAACACGGCACATCAGCCGAATCTGAGTATAAGATATATGAGATGAATCGTCTCAAATGGTAACTGCTAACCTCACACCACACAGAGACAGTGACGTGACTGAGACGACCGCATCGACACGGGTTGACCTCCATGTCAAGGTGTTATCCGACGAGGTCGTCGCCTGTGCAAAAGCACGCGGCATTGATGTGATTGTGTATGCACCACATTTCACACGATTTGATGAGATTCGCTCGCGCGCAGCTCAGTTCTCTGATGAGGAACTTCTCGTTATTCCCGCTCGAGAGATTTTCACCGGTAGTTGGCAGACTCGTCGACACATACTCGCAATTGGGCTTGATCAGCCCGTTCCTGATTTTATTTCACTTACCGGTGCGCTGGATGCCCTGGATCGACAAGACGCAGCCACACTGATTCCACATCCAGAGTTCATGAATGTCAGTTGTAGCGAGTCAGATATTCAAGCGCACGCTGACGCAATTGATGCAGTCGAGGTGTATAATTTTAAGTCTCCAGGATGGGCGAACACCCGTGGTATCTCTCTCATCGCCGAGACAAATCATCACCCATTTGGATCCTCATATGCTCACCTTCCCGGAAGCGTTGGTCGCGTCTGGACAGCCTTTGATTGTGCAATTAACTCTGAAGCAGATCTTGTCGAAGCGCTCAAATCAGGAGTCTCCCGTCGTGTGTATCATGAACGCGGGTTGATGTACACTGCTCATGAACTCGCTGAGTTTGCTCATCTCATATATGAGAATTCCTGGAAAAAGCTTGACCGACTGTTTTTATCGGGTATGGAGCCTACTCATCCGCAGCATATCGCCTATAATGGACAATACGATGATGTCGCAGAGTATTAAGATCATACGGTATCAATAAGGGATAACTTCGAGTTCTTCTGGAAAGAATCTGAAAGCGTCGTATAGTTTTCTCCTCAGGCGATATGCAGATACATCGGTAACACTCGGGGCAGTACTCCAGTTATCACTGTCTCGTTGATGATTGTCGGTGCGGTATCCAGAGCGATAATGTATGTATGCACAATAAATAACACAACAAGTTCACCGGCAGTCACAGCGAGTGTGACGGTTGTTGCCCACTGGCTGCTCGTTGCAACACCTGTTGGCAGGTTGTATTCAGTCGCTGAGAGTGGATAAAATAATGCAATCCCGCGTTTCGACCCGACGACATCGAGTAGATAATGTGTTGCAACACCAATCCACACGAATTGCAGATTGGCAAATAACGGTGGAAACAACATAAACAACAACAAAACGGGAAGATTGTGTAGCGTCTTTCGGTGACGACCAAATGCCGTATCGACATCAGGAAACAATGCGCCAAGAACAACGGGGACTGAGAACGCAAGCACTGAGTTACCGAGTTGTGCGGCAATATCAATGGGTGTCTGAATGTCGTCGCCGGAAGATGTCTCAGCAGTAACGCCTGCCGTAAAGAGGCGCTCGGCACTGATTGCCGTATCCACTGTCAAGATAACACCAAGACCGATAGCCAGAAGCGCCGCGTTGAGGACATGTCCGTCTTTATTCATCGATTATTTATCTACAGGCTACTCGTACAAGTCCTCTGGATACTGAGGCGTGTCGATTGAACTCCTGTGAGAACAGTCGTTACTAATATGGCCACTGTTTCTCTCCGAATCCACACGCAGCCTCAGTTCATCTGGAACACCTGAATATGCGTTCCGCTTCGGATACAGAAATCATAGTCCCAATAACTGATAAGACTGCTACACGATAATCATTACACTCATGCCGCTCGCGTATGTCTATGGTAGAAATCATAGACTTACTCTTACTGATGAAATTTCTGAGACGAGCAATTCTGTTGTCGATTCCAAATATTGATGTATGTTTGTCAGGTCTCTTCTGGAAATATAGCTGTCACTCGTGTGTAGTCAAAATCATCAGTTCCATTTCGTGAGCATGTTCAAACCGTGTCGTGTCGAGTGCGCAGTTCGATGGATTACTCTCATAGTGGTTCATACGCTCGAACGCTCGAACAGCTCGAATGCTCAGACGGTCCGGCGTGAGAACTCATCTGCGCTCTTGGATTGACTCAAGCAGCAATGTCAGTGCTCGTCGAGCGATTTGTTCTTTGATTGCTGTCCGTTGACCATCGAAGACAGTCCGTTCGACGCTCCGATATGACTCATTACTTCCCCATGCACCCTGATATGCAATGCCAATGTATGCAGCACCGACCGGTTCAGCATCCGTCCCTCCGGTTGGTCCAGCAACCCCGGTTGTTGCAACACCCCAATCAACATCAGCGGTATCACGAATCCCAGCAGCCATCTCACTCGCAACGGACTCCGATACTGCACCATGGTCATCGAGGGCTTCCCGAGAAACACCAAGTGCAGTCAGTTTTGCATCATATGAGTAGGTGACAACAGAGCGATCAAAGTACGCAGAGGCGCCTGGAATGTCTGTGAGCAACGACCCAATTAATCCACCGGTGCAAGATTCCGCAACGGCGACCGTTGCTTCTGTGTCTTCAAGTGCTTCACCAACACGAGCTTCGACCAGTGGATCAGTAGCAAAATCGCGCATTGTCCCAACATACGGAAAGGGGACCCAAAATACTCATGATGGATCACCGCAAGCTGACGAAGCCATCGCTTCTATTGGGTTTCTCAGTTTCTCGACACGCTCTCGAGATACTGCGGTGATATCGACAAGGAGTGTCGTCTTTAGAGGTGTCAATTCTTATGAATTTGAAATTAGATTGCGAAAGGGTGACAAGAGGGAGCGATGCTCGATCAGAAATCATTCGGTCAAAATCGAGTCTGCATAGAATAAGACGGCAATTAATTCAGATTCCATGACAAACCCGAATATAGATGCAGATATGAGTAATACAGAGCAGACTATGGACGCATATGATGAACCACTTTTCTTCCAGGTGATGCAGTATGCGAGCAATGCTACCCGAGATGTCGTTGATATGGTCTCGGGGAACCCTGATTGGGAACCCCCGGATGCACTTCGTGATGGGCTTCGCGAGTATGCCGACTCAGACGCGGCTCAGTTCCAGTACGCACCAAGTGAAGGACTTACCGACCTTCGAGAGCAGGTCGGTGCTCGCCGGGGGATTGACCCTGATAATATCATTATCACTCACGGGGCTGGTGAAGCAAATTACCTTGCGATGGCTCGAGCGGTAGAGCGTGCAGATGCTATTACCCCTGAATTTCTCTTGACAGACCCGGTGTATCCGTATTATCCAGGGAAAGCAACGATGCTTGATGCGACAGCAACACGTGTTCCCGTTCGGACGGATGGTCATCTCAACATCGATGCAATCCGAGATGCGGTCTCAGCTAAGACTGCAGCAATCGTGTTGAACACGCCAAATAACCCAACTGGCGCCGTCTATGATCAAGCAGCCCTCAATGACGTTGCAGCGATTGCTGCTAATGTCGATGCGCTTGTGATTGTTGATGAAGTGTATGATCACTTTGATTTCACCGGTAATTTTGAGAGCGCACTCACATTGTCATCATACACCGACCGGGTCATCGTTACCTCTGGGTTTTCAAAATCAATGGCAATCACAGGCTTTCGAGTTGGATATGCAGTCTTTCCTACAGAGCTTATTGAGGCTGCACAAACCCGGCATATGCTCGTTACCGTCTCTGGAAGCCGTCCGGCTCAGCGGGCTGTGAGTGATGCACTGGCGAAAACGCCGCCATCGTACTATGCATCTGTCCGCGATATGATCCGCGAACGTATTGATACATTTACCGACGCGCTTGAAGCAATCGGGGCTGCGTATACCGAACCCGAAGGTGCATTTTACGTCATGGCACGATTTGAGGACTTTCCCGGTACGCTGGAGAACGTTGAGTACCTCATCGACGAAGCGGGCGTGGCAGGTATGCCTGGGGAGGCATTCGGCGATGCATATGATGACTGGATTCGGTTTTCACTGTGCACTGATCGGATTCCAACCGCTGGTGACCGTCTGAGGACGTTCTTTCAGGATACTTGAATCAGTGGTCTATGATCTATCACAGTCCTTCCCCCTTGTGAGACATCAACGAGATGAGAGTGTCCTCTGTGTCGACGTGAACCGATCTGCGTATTGACACAACAGTATGAGTACTGAGTGTTCTCTTTGAGGTGGTTGTCGGGTTTCTCCCCTCCCGACTCACTCGCTTTGCTTTGCTCGTTCGTCTCTTGAGGAAGGGGACTCCGCCTCAAAGATGTTGAGAGACGTATATACTCACACTCGATATGTGACATCCCGTTATGTCGACCGAGAAGTACACAAACATGGGTCTCATCGGCATTTATATGTCGAGTATCGACGTTGACGCAGTTGATGCGGTCGAAGATGATGAGACCGAAACTGACGCGGGTGAGTCAACTCATGACCACGCAGTTGATGTCGAGATTGTTGATGATGCAACGACACTTCCAGAAAGCGTCGACGCCCCCGAATACGTTCTTTACGGTGGAAAAGGTGGTGTCGGAAAGACGACGATGGCAGCAGCGACTGCAGTAGCCTCTGCAACCGCTGGGACGGATACTCTTGTCGTTTCAACGGACCCGGCACACTCACTGTCTGATACATTTGACACTGATATCCCACCTGAGCCTGCTCGAATCCGAGATGATATACCATTATACGCGGCTGAGATTGATCCAGACGCGGTTGCTGCTGGTCCATTCGCTGGCGGAACTGATGTCTCCGGTACTGGTGATATCGGTGGTGAGGAGAACGTCTCCGCAGGAGTCGGGGGACCAGAATCTGGCTTTGAAGCCGGTATTGGTGGCGACTCGGGTACTGAGGCTGGAATGCCGTTTGGGAATCTTGATGAAATGGATGACCTACTCGGTGGACTCATGGGTCCAGGGAGTGGGGCAGGGGCGATGCCCGGTGCTGATGAAGCAGCAGCAATGCAGCAACTTCTTGCATATCTTGATGATCCTCGCTTCGACCGCGTCATTGTTGACACTGCACCAACCGGTCACACCCTTCGATTGCTTGAACTCCCGGAGTTGATGGATACAATGCTTGGTCGCATCGCGTCGCTTCGACAACAATTTTCAGGGATGATGGGAAGCGTCAAAGGGATGTTTGGGTTCGGTGATGAGACCGATAACCAAGCAGAGATTGAGTTAGATGAACTTCGTGAACGAATTGAGCGACTTCGATCAGTCCTGCGGGATCCAACGCGAACTGACTTTCGGGTCGTAATGATTCCTGAGGAAATGAGTGTCGTTGAGTCCGAGCGACTGATCACCCGATTAGAAGGATATGAGATCCCCGTTCAAACGCTCATTATCAATCGAGTGATGGAAGATCTCGTCGACGTCACTGAGTTTGATACGGACGTTGACTCAGAGTGGGTCGTGTCTCCGAATCCAACAGATTGTGCGTTCTGTCAACGACGATGGGATGTGCAACAGACAGCAATTCAGCGTGCGACTGATCTCTTCCGTGGACGAGAAGTAAAACGGGTCCCATTGCTCGCTGAGGAAGTCCGCGGATGGAATGCACTTCGCGTTGTCGCTGCTTGTCTTAACTGACTGTCGTTTCATACAGAGTAAAAACAGAGACCGAAGAGGTTCTGTGTTGTCGTCGGAGATTCATGAGTGACAGTATAATCAACGTCGATCTGCGAAATCGTCGGTATCGAACGTGAAATATCAGTTGCTGCGTTCCGCCACATTCTATCTTGGATGATGCGACTGACGGTGTCGATGACTAATCTGACCGTCTCCTTAGGTTGGTTTGATATCCCCTTCCCCGTCCACTTCAACGGTCGCAGAAAAAATCCATGTACAGTGAGGTGAGATGTCATGTGTGCGATTCAACTCAACTATCGGATTGGAGCTGACCTCAGGTCTGCTCACGCTCGTTTGAGACCCCTACTGAGAGGTGTATTTATAGGGACCGAAGCTTCTGATACAGCGCATCTCGCCATGTTGATGGCACAAATCGCGAAAGCACACCAGCTCGGGCGGCGATTCCCGGTTGATACCGTGGTTGTGGGCTTGTTGATGATGCAGCATCAAGAATGTCCTCAGCAACACGCTCGGCTGAGACAGCACCGAGTCCCCCACCACCGACAATCTTGGTATCGGTGAGTAATTCATACAGAGATTCATACGCGCCAGAACGGTCGATATTCATATCTTCATCATCTCTCCCGCTTACCTCCGTTTCATCTTGTAATTCACGAGCAGCCCGATCAGCAAACGCCGTTTCAACCGGTCCAGGCTCGATGATTACAACGTCGATATCGTATGGCGCAACCTCATTCCGGAGCGCATCGCTCATCGCCTCCAAAGCAGCTTTTGACCCAGCATAAACTCCCCCGGTTGGGAATGAAATCTGTCCAGCGACACTCGAGACGTTGATGATTGTTCCCGATTCGTTTTCACGCATCTGCGGGAGTACTGCTCTCATGAGTCGATGTGGCCCATACACATTGACATCAAACTGCCGATGGACCTGTGATGTTGGGATATCTTCAATCGCACCAAACTGTCCAAAGCCAGCGTTGTTCACGAGACATGAAACAGACCCAGACTCATCCGCAATCCGATCGGTGACGCGGTCAATATCATCACTGTCGGTAACATCAAGCGTTGCAATCTGACAGCCGCGTTCACCAAGCGTTTCGATATCAGCAGGATTTCGAGCCGTTGCGTAGACACGCCAGTCTGCCTCAAGAAACGCATTCGCCGCTGCTCGCCCAATTCCGGACGAACACCCAGTAATGAGAACTGTTTGTTGCATGCAGAGAGGTAAATATTCGAGATGTTAATTGTACGCGGTTCGTCACGCAGAGGTGACCGCTGTATTAATTATTCTTGTCACAATGGTGTGACATATTCCAATTGGAACTACCGTGTGTCTGATATTGTAACTGTGATTGAGAGCACCCAGTGCTGGTGAGCATCAAGAACACAAACAGAGACGCTGACGAGGTCAGTATCTATATGAGTGAGATCAAATGATGTTTATTCTGTAATGTTCTGCTCCCTGCTCTCTTTATAGTCGAAGAGAGTGCGATACGTCGAGGGGTCTCTAACGGTAGTCATCCGTAAACTTTCGTTTGCGTGCGGGTGTGCATCTGACCCAAAGAGAGTGAGACATCCGGATGCCAGATCACAGACAGATAATAGTCGAGTCAGAATGTCCGCATCCGCATGTGATGTCCAGTGTGATCCAGTCCGATTCGATAGAGAATCAGGAATTACTACGGTATATAAAAATGCAGAGTCAGTCACTTTACACGATGGCATGACTGGCTAGTATCACGTGATCGATTAGTTATTGGAGTGATTGCGTTTGACCTCATCGGCATATGCATCCGCTCGACGGGTTGGTTCAGGGAGTTTATATCCGTCACAGAGTGCGTGAGTGATCTCGACTGCTGTTGTGGCTGAAACACGATGACCAGGGCTGACATAGACTGGATTAATGATTTGTCGTGAGTCATACTGTCGCGTCTGGAGTGCATGCCCGATGATGGTCTCTGTATCGGCATTAACAACCGTCTCATCAGCATAGATTGGTGTCTGCCATCCTGCGGGTCGTTGTTCTGTGTCTGACTCTGGTGCCCCACAGAGGAGGCTTTTGGCAACGCCAATGGTTGGGATATCAAGCACGACCCCAAGATGTGTTGCCAGTCCTGCCTGTCGGTAATGCATCCGACCGCTTCCGTCAAACATGACAATATCGGGCTTTTGTGATACTGCTTCGAATGCAGCGAGGATTGGTCCTCCCTCACGAAAGGAGAGCAATCCGGGGATATATGGAATCGAAAGATCAGTTATCGCTGCAACACGGTCGACAACAGTCGCTCCCCGGGTAAGGACAATCGCACTGATAGCTTCTGATTCCTCTGTGTGAAATGCCTGATCAACTCCAGCGACGAGCGGTTGTGTCTCATCTGCGTCTTGATCAGACACAGCAGTCGTTGATGTAACGGTCGTTTGCTGTGTTGTATCGTGTGACGTTTCCGCGGGTTCCCATCGAATCATCGTGGGGTTCACCGTCAGTGCATCCTGCCAACACGCAGCATCAGCGACTTGTCGCTGAAGTTGTTTCATCTCATCTCGACTCATTGCTGGGTCAGGTATGAACGCTGAATCTGTTGGCTGCACAGCAATCACACAATCAGAATCGCCGACCAGGACCGCCACCCCGACCGCCGCCGCCGAGTTGTAATGAGTTCGGGACACCAACGCGATCACGGACGCGAACCCCATATGCCAGCCCAATCAGGAGTCCAGCAAGATGTGCAAGGTGAGCAACGTTTCCACCAACAATCCCACCGCCTGCAGCACCGAATCCAGCAACAATACTGAACGCTGCAAACCCGAAGGTGAGAACCCACAGTGGCATTGGAATGATGAAATACAGATAGACCTTTAATTTTGGATTTAAGACTGTGAGCACCCCGAGGACGCCCATAATCGCCCCAGAGGCACCAACAACCCCTGCACCTGTTGGTCCCATTGTGAGAAGCGTTGACCCAATCTGTGCGAGTCCTGCAATAACGCCGGCACCAATGAATAATGCAGTGAATCGTTTTGTGTCAAGATATCGCTCGACTACCGGGCCGAAAAAGTATAATGCAATACTGTTGAAGGCGATGTGCGCGAATCCACCATGTGCGAAGATTGAGGTGAGCCATGTCCAGACGTATCCAACATGATCTGGAGACAACACGAAAAGAGCCTCCCACAGTGAGCTTCCGGGGAGTGCTCCGAGTAATGGAAGAATGAAGAACTGAAGTCCAAATGTAATCCACATCAGTCCAAGGAACACATAGCTCATGTTCTTACGGAAGTACCCAAGTGGACCACCAATCTCATCAAGCTTGCTGAGTACCTTGCTTGAAGTTGATTGTCCACCAGGATTATTCACTGAATCATCAAATCCGCTGTCAAAGACGCCAGCGGGATCATCCCAGCCGTTAAGCCCTGGACAATCATGGTTTTCGGGGAGCCGATGTTCCGCACAAAACGTGCTCCCGCATCGTTGACACTGGTACGGGAGGTTTTCATGCTTCCCGCACTCATCGCAGGTAGCCATCATCAATAATACTCGGGGCGGAAGTAAAAGCAGTTCCCCTTAGACATATGATACCGAGAGACGAGACGTCGAAGGACGCTCATGATTTCACTACAAGAGGAGTTAGGAAGACAACTCGCGTGTGGTTCCCGGAACGACAGCTGATGTCGATACCGGTACCGATGCCGACGTCCACGTCCTCGTCTTTATCATGGATAATCATCACACTGTCTCAACGCTATTGCTGATAGAACCCAATGGAATCTCGGCTGAGGAACAAAATGATAGATATTACTCCCGAAAATATGTATTGGTCAATCTTCCTTACTCAGATGCTCACTCATCTATGTCTTCGCTAATCGCTGACATCTGAGTCAGCATGTGGCGTTTCCATCTCTCGCTCTTCGTAGCTTCCCGGAATAACGGTAGGATGTGCAACGCCGAATGCAGGTTTCTCAACACTCATCATCATATTATTTCTCATCAACAATCAAAAGATTACCCATGCGCATATTGCATATCGACTTCACCACATATTACTCACATGTTTATGCAAGCGAGAGGGAGGTATCGCTAGGCTATGGTGATTCAGTTAATCTGTTTTTCATACAGATCCATAGCGTGTTCAATTGCATCTCTCGCCGCATCAACACCCTCCCAGCCGAGTGTTTCGGTTTGTTTGCCTGCCTCAAGATTCTTATACGTTTCAAAGAACTCAGCAATTTCAGCCGTTGTTTGATCAGTCAGGTCATCAAGATCTTCAACATGGTCGTATCGAGGGTCCTCATCGGGGACTGCAATGACTTTATCATCCTTCTCGCCATCATCATCCATCCGCATCAGTGCGACTGGACGTGCCTCGATAATACAACCGGGGAATGTCTGGTCTTCGACAAGCACCATGATGTCGAATGGATCCTCATCATCGTAGTATGTCTGTGGGAGAAATCCATAATCTGAGGGATAATGGACGTTTGAATGTAATACCCGGTCGAGCACGACACCTGGGACGTCTTTGTCATATTCGTATTTGTTCCGTTCACCTTTCAAACACTCAATAACAGCATAGACAACATCGGGGGCGTCCGGTCCTGTCTCCAGGTCTGTCCAAAGATTCGACATACTAGTGACCTTATTGATTAGATAAAAAATCCTTTCGCATCCACGCTGCGGACTGTTTTCTCCCTATTTGAAATTCGTATTTAGCTTTTCTGATAATATGAATGTATAAAAGATTAAATGCTTACACTACTTCGTGTCCTTGTATGTCAGAGGCACAATCAATTACAGATGTCTCCTCATCTGTACGTGACTTAACAGCGTTTCAACAGAACATCTTGGTTATTCTTTCAGAAGAACCAATGTATGGGCTTGCGATTAAGCGGGATCTCGAATCATACTATGGAACTGAGGTGAATCACGGACGACTCTATCCCAATCTTGATGATCTCGTTGAGTCTGGTCTTGTCACAAAGAGCGAACTTGATAAGCGAACAAATCAGTATGAGCTTACAGATGATGGGTATGACGCTGTTCTCGACCGTCTTGGATGGGTCTTCTCAAAGTTTGTGACGGATGAATCTCGAGCAAATAGACTCCTCGACCTTGTCGAAGAAGAGCTATAAGTTCATCCGACAGGGCGCAAGCTAAAGATGGTCCGTGGTAGGCTTCGGGCACCTACCGCTCAATTGTTTCGAGTAATCGAATACTTTCAGAAACGACTGCTGCTTCTTTTTCGGAGGGCCATGCATTCCGTGTATAGTAATCATCGAGAAACTCTCGGCGCTCATCCCGAGTTGCATCAGTAACAGGCTTGAGATAGTGATTTCCCATAAAATCAGCAAATGCTCTGATATTCTTTGCATGTATCCTTCCGTGTTCTTCTCGAACCGTATCAATAATTGCTTGATTGGTCGTTTCTACATCCTCCCAGTCTGCCCCAGTCGCTGGTCCTGACAGTGATATCTCGATTGCCTGGTCGGTGTCATCAATCTGATCAACCTGTGCAATACCATCTACAAGCCATGACTGTGGGTACAACACGAGTGTGTCGTCTGCATCGCGGACTCGTGCGGCATACCCATACTCATCAAGGAGTGACTGTCGCTCATCGTGGTACGCAGTCGCCTCGGCATCGACTGTTGCATTGATACAAAGACGTGTGAGGCGTTCTGCCTCATCAATGACGGGCTGTGGAAGTGATGTACTTTCTGTCTCACTCCCGATTTCATCTGTATTGGCTAAATTATCTTTTTTTCTGTGCTCGTGGTCGTTTCCGTTTCCGTTTCCGTTTCCGTGTTCGCGGTTATTCATTGTCAAACGCCTCATTTGCAAGCTTGTCAGCACGACTGTTCACATCCCGGGGAACGTGTTCAATGCTCCAGCGATCGAACGTCTGCAGCAACTCACGAACACGAACACGACACTCACGCAGCGTTGGCTCATTTGTGTCATATTCGCCAGTTACCTGTCGAATGATTAACTGTGAATCCCCGCGAATGTCAATTTCGTTGAATCCGTACGTGCGAGCCATTTCGACTGCACGTTCCAGTGCAGCATACTCCGCTTGATTGTTAGTTGTGGTGCCAATCGTCTCACCACCGTCAGCGATAATCCCATCATTGCTCACAAGAACCCACCCAATTGCTGCCGGTCCTGGGTTCCCTCGACAGGCCCCATCAAAGTAAACATGTGCTCGACCGCCGGTGTCAGCCTGAAGCAGTCCGAGCAAGTCATCAGGACGCGACCCCTGGACGACAACTGTTTCATCGTATGCAACAGCTGTTGCTGCGCCATGTTCAGCGCGCCAGCGCTCATACTCAGTATTCCCAGCTGTGACCGTAATTCCGGCTTCGAGCAGTCGCTCACGGGCTTCATCTGGGTCACAGTCCACACTCGGCATAGCAACTGTAGGTCGACCGTAAAAAAGAACCGTTCGGTCCAATGTGCTCATAACCATCACACAGCTGTGAGCATTCGAAAGATTAATAATGTTTAATTGAGCACGCAAGCGCTTGTACGCAATATAAGTTACATGATTATTTCATGTAAGGAGACAGAATATGTATATACGACCATTTAGCCAAGATTTAAGTAACTCAAGATAGCGAATATAAAAATGCGATGACACGGTCCACCCGCCAGCGGGAACGAGATAGTGAACGAACGCGATGGCAGGGCGAACGGGAGGAGGATACTGATACGGACGAAGCAGTTGACGACATTGATCTTGACAATGTCGACGACAAAGACCTCGTCCGTACAGGGGATGGGGAGATCATACACGAGCCAACGGGTATCGTCGTTGAACAAGAACAGATCGATCGGGGTCCTGAGTGGCGGGCGTTTAACCACTCTGAGCGGCAATCAAAGTCCCGCGTCGGTGCACCAACGACAAAAACGATGCATGATAAGGGGCTGACAACGACAATCGATTGGAAAGATAAAGACGCATACGGTCGGTCGCTCTCATCTGAAAAGCGCTCACAGATGCATCGATTACGCAAGTGGCAAGAGCGCATTCGGACAAAAGATGCCGGTGAGCGTAATCTTCAGTTCGCACTTTCGGAGGTCGATCGAATGGCATCTGCACTTGGTGTTCCGCGGTCAGTTCGTGAGGTTGCATCTGTCATTTATCGACGAGCGCTCAGTGAAGATTTGATCCGGGGACGATCAATCGAGGGTGTTTCCACCTCTGCGTTGTACGCTGCTTGTCGAAAAGAAGGGATTCCTCGGTCACTTGAGGAGATCTCAGAGGTATCGCGTGTCGAGCGCAAGGAAATTGGACGGACGTATCGTTACATTTCTCAAGAACTTGGATTAGAGATGAAACCAGTTGACCCAAAAAAATATGTTCCTCGGTTCTGCTCAGAACTTGACCTCTCAAAGGAAGTCCAATCAAAAGCAGATGAAATCATCGAGACAACAGCCGAACAGGGTCTTCTCTCGGGCAAGTCACCGACGGGATACGCCGCAGCAGCTATTTATGCGGCTTCGCTACTTTGTAATGAGAAAAAGACACAACGAGAGGTTGCTAACGTTGCTCAGGTGACTGAGGTGACGATTCGCAATCGATATCAAGAGCAGATCGAAGCAATGGGCATTCCAACCTGATCCCGTTCCCGTCGTTTGACGACTATTTTTATTCGATATCTTCCCCCGATAGAGCAGTCTCGCGATACACTGAGAAGTTGCGGTTGATGTCACTCACACATTCACGCACTCGCACTCGCATACTCGAAGGCGGTAGTCGGACCGTTGATAATGATTGCTATCCAATTTTCCGTGAGTACCGATGCGATTGGACGAGTATGTGGATATTGAGCAGAATAAGCGAGCAGAGCGACGTCGACTCGCGAAAAATCGGTCATATGATATCGTTGAATATCTCGATGATTTCCAGATCGATTTGAGTCGACCGTGCAGGGAGACTCGCTGTATGGTGGGGTGTCGCCCTCTATTTTTGTTGGGACATCAAATTATCCACATGTCTCAACAGGTGTTCTTTCGCCAGTTGGTCACGAGACTGATGTGAGTCAGTTTATTACATCGGGAGCATGGTACGCCGAGAATATCTCAATCGCAGATGTGTTTGAACGACGAGCATCATTGCTGAATTCAACAACAACCCGTCCAGTCACAAACGTCTCAGATACATGGGACGGAGACGGATTTCTCGGGACTCAACGTGAGATTGCAATCGCTGATCATCCCGTCAATGTCGAAATCGGGCTGGTTGATCGTCCAGATATTGACTTTGATATGAATCCAGCAGACGTTTCAACACCAGTTGGACCGCGAGCGCGAGCGGAATCTGCGGCTCTTGCTGAAAATCCACATGTTCCACGGGCAGTTGAAAAGACATTATCAGATGATGATTGGAACGCAGAGGGGGCAATTACCTATCTTTACCGCCGAGATTTCGATATTTATGATATTAATACCATCCTCTCAGCGGGAGCGCTCGGGCGAACTGATCAGCGTCGACTTGTCCCGACGCGGTGGTCAATCACTGCTGTTGATGATATCGTCGGACGCTACCTGCGCGGTCGAATCCGAACGAATCGAGCTATCGACAGTGTCGAAATCCATCGTGAGTCATTCCTTGGCAATGCATTCTGGGTTATTCTTGCGCCTGGAAAGTGGGAGTATGAACTCGTTGAAATGAAAGCCCCCGGTAGTATTTGGAATCCCAAACAAGACGGGGGCACTGCAATAACGACTGATTGGGAAGGTCGGGATGGACGAACGCAGTATGTCTCTGAGACTGCAGGCGCATATCATGCCGCTCGTCTTGGTGTGCTTGAGCATCTCGCTCAGCGAGGTCGCCAAGCAAAGGCGCTTATTCTGCGACACATCTCAGCAGATTATTGGGCACCAGTTGGCGTCTGGCAGGTTCGTGAAACGGTCCGGGACACGTTTGATGACACACCGGCACTCGCAGAAACAATGCATGAGGCGATCGATGGCGTTTGTGAGCATCTTCCGGTATCATCAGCACGCTTGCATCGCGCTTCAACGATTGCTGCCGGACGGCAAGCAACTTTTGATAAATTTAGTTAAGTTGATTCACACCGTAGTTATATTGAAGCGGGCTCACATTCAGTGTCACCCCACGAATCAGAACGTCTGCGTATCAACGGTTTAGATACAATTGATTCATAAATCACAGAGACAGTCGATGCTGCGGGTGAGTGTGATACTCTGAGATAACCAATAATAAAAATGTCTCCGTCTATGACTTTTCTTTTCGGTTTCTGCCAATAAAGATACGCTGAACGGAGCAAGCGAGTAAAGCGAAACTGTCCAAAGCGAGTAGAAATTCTGACCAAGAGCAAGGAACTATCCGTCCCGATTCAAGTCTCTGTAACACTCTCAATCCTTACCCGCAGCAAGCAGAAAAATAAACTCTCTGCTTCCGATTAGCGGTGAGTATCTCAATAGTTTTGAACGTCCAGTACAATACTATACATAGAATGGATTCAGATTACACCCGCAGTCTATATCGGCGTTTACAATCGGGCATTGAATTCGCTCTCAGTGATACAATATGCCGGCGTTATCGACATCGCAGCGAGAATAACCCAATATCGGCTTTCCGAGCGAGCACCGACGGTGAGTTCGCATGATTCGGCAATTACTCACTGCGATGAAGGATAATTTAATCTATGTTGTGCTCGGGTCATTGTTCATTGGGCTCGCATTCGGGCAGATAGCCGGCACTGAGACAAAATCAGTGTTGCGAGCCGCTGTTATTCCGGTATTGTTTGTCATGATATACCCAATGATGATCAATATTGACCTTCGTGAGATTGTGAATATACGTCATCATGCAACGGTGATTGCTGTGAGTCTTCTGATAAACTTTGGCATCGCTCCGATACTTGCAGTGGGTCTTTCGCGTCTTTTCTTCGCCGGACAGATCGAATATACAATTGGGCTATACTTTATTGCGCTTATTCCAACATCCGGTATGACAGCCGCATGGACAGGACTCGCTGATGGGGATCTTGAGGCAGCGTTGGTAGCGATGTCAGTAAACCTCCTTGCGGCTGTTGGGGTCCTTCCGCTGTATCTTTCTGCGTTGATTCCAGGGAATGTTGGGTTTGATCCCTCGGCACTGTATCAACAACTCGCATTCATTGTTGTCGTCCCGATGGTCGCTGGTGTGCTTACTCGCAGTGGGCTTCTCCGTCAGTATGGCACCAGCGGATTCAAACGTCTCAAGCCAATTTTTGGAGGGATTAGCTCACTCGGTGTGATGCTTATCGTGTTTATTGCAATGGCAATGCGGTCACAGAGTATTCTCGCAGACCCACTTGCTTCGATGAGTACGGTCATTCCGCTCATTATTTTCTATGCTGTTATCCTTGCTGTCGGGGCATTCCTCGGTCAAGCGGTTCTAGACGATGCACGCGGTGTGTCACTCGTGTATGCAACAAGTATGCGCAATCTCTCGATTGCCGTTGCAGTCGTTGCAGCCCCCGGGTTCCCGCCGGCGGAGGCTGTGCTTCCAATCGCGCTGGCGTATGTCATCCAACCACCACTTGGTGCCGTATATATGCATTATCGCCGCGATATCCGTCAAGATGACAGCAGTATTCGTGAGGCGGTGACACGACTTGTGTAAGCTGGTACACGAATCGATGAAACAAATAACAGAAAACACTGCAATTACTCATGAGAGATCATCACACCATGGATGTGTGAGTAACTCAATACCGTCGAGGGCTTCTCAGATTTATGAGTCTAATGAATATATGCATCGTATCATCTCTATTTGAGTGCTGGATCTTCAATTCTCAATTCTCAATGTCGATTTCGTGGTAGCACAGAGTGACGTAAGCGTGAGTAACGTCCACGCTCATGAGTTCCTTTCATTGCTTCATCGATAATCTCGTGTGATGTGAGAGGTCATATGTGATCATCACGTCTGTGAGTCGGTTTAATTATCCTGATCTACGACACGTTATATCTCAATGCTGTGTCGGGGTGTCAGTGTTATTTTATTGTATTTCCTGCACAGGCCCGTCGAATCAAGCCGACCCCTACTGATATGGGTATCACTAACAATGGTTTCTGCGTCTTTATGTCGGTGATGAGAAGATCAAGGAGAGCCCTTCGTGCTTCAGCGTCCGAGGGATATCAAAGTGGGACAGGGATCCACCGAAGCAGTCTCACCACAAACTCAGGTGAAAATACCGGTTTATGTAGCACAAGCCAATCGAGTAATACCAATCCAAGCCCGTGAGCAACGATCGAGGGAAGCAGTGACTGTGCATGATAGTCAACAGCTCCAAAGAGAACGTCAGTTGGTCCGGACAGGAGTAATTCAATTGGTGGCTTTCCAACGTGATGAAAGGCATAGATAATAGGACTGATGAAGATACTCACCGGACCAATGTCGTTGCTAATGCCGACGCAAAGTAATCCGCGATAATACGTCTCTGCAGCAATGACAATAATAAGTTGTTGGATCACATGTGGGAGAAAGTCACCGAGTGCGAGTGTGGTCGACCACATTGGGTAATATGCTCGAATGCTAGGGAGTGATGACCCAACAAGATAGAATGGAAGGACAAATGCTGCGAGCACGACGGTATCACGAACCGCAGTGCGATCAATATGGTACCCGAGTCTTCGCCCATGCGTAATCGCAAGCGTCAGTGGAATACAGATGAACACAATCGCGTCTCGAAAGACCCGCTGTGACAATGCTGTTGATGGGACAGTCCACACTGTCCATAGCACCGAACAGAATGCACCGATTAAAAGTGTTCGCTGAAGCCAACTAATCCGATCAATGAGGTCATAAATGTGAGTACGAACCGACACAGCCCGCTCAGCGTCTCTTCGTCATTACTTGATGGAATCTGACTCCCGGTTCGCGTACAAGTGATACACATCATAATATGATTTTTTGATACATATGGAAGTACAGCGGATTCAATATGTCGTCTCCTCTCAGTTACTGAGAGTATTGTTTCCGACGGTCAGCCACCGATTACCGATTATCGATTATCGTTATGAGGTCACTCCGCTCACGGCGTCAAATCGCCTCAGCTCTCTCGCCTCTGCATCGGTTGTGTTTGTGTTCGTGTTTTGATCCTTATTATCATCATTATCGTTCGCATCATCAGCTTCAGTCGCAACAGGACCGGTCCCAATAATATCCTCGACGGTAGAAACAAATGTCTGTCGTGAATCAATATACGTCTCATCGACATCTGTGAGGACTGATTCAAGTTGTTGTGGACCTGTTGGCGTTCGAATCACACTCTCACCCTCTTGATCGATTATCCGACTGAGTTCATGCGGCCAGGTCAGTCGGGCAGCGACACGCGCAAGCGGTTGCCCTGCGACGGGTGTTTTCTCTCCCAACTCGACGATGGGTTCATCATCACCGTCGCCTTCCGCTTCGTCTGCCATATGCGCCGGTTTGCTATCCGATGCAATAATCTCTTCGACACATCATGGCTCATACAGTAAGTGATATCGAGAGAATTTGTGTGGATTTGACGACAAATCGATATCTGAGATAACGGAGATGAACACAGTTGACCGTCAGACGATCGTCTGACATAGGGTTTTGTGTCTGTTATCCGAATACAATAGCATGACCAGTCTCGCGGAGACCTATAACAGCGGTAAGGGGGGTCCGAGTCTCCGGCGACTGACATTTGGCCTTACATTGTTCCTCATGGGGTCGATGCTCGTCGTCTCTGGAATTGGCGTCACGACAACACAGCTTCTGTATGGGACCGACCCAGCGGCGCTGACAGCAAAGCGGCAACTCGGTGGTGTACTTGCAGGTGTTGGTGTTCCTGCTGTGTTAGTTGGGATTTTTACGATGCTCCCGTCCGCACGATTGACGAAGGCTGCTGCTGCTGTTGGAACAGGGATTTCGCTTATGGGCGTGTTATTATTTGATCATGCATATCCGTGTCAATGGTCCGGTGCCGTCTGTGGAGCCGGCAAACCAGATTTAACACTGCTTACTGTTGCTGTGTTTTCATTCGGTACACTGATCACTTTTTTATGTCTTTTTATTGGTGTGACAAATCTGCGCTCGGCAGACGCTAATACAGATCCATTTGAGTCATCTCAGCGTTCATCAACCGGAGAGCAGCCAAATGCGGCCTCAGGGGGGTTTGGATTATTTACTCGTTCTGATGACGAGACAGATACAACCCCAACATCTGATGGAGGGACCGAGGCTGAATCGATTACTTCACCGTTTGACCCGACAACTGCAAACACATCATCGGAACCCTCGAAATCCCCACAGACAAACACAAACCCGCATCCGAACTCACGGACAGGACAAAGATCAAAACGCCCGTCACCGACGCCACGAAGCTCATCGACACGAGCACACCCAGAGAATGAAAAGAATACATGGCAATCAGCGGATGTCGATGCAAGTCTCGGAGATCAATATTGCGGGAACTGTGCACACTTTGAGTATGTCAAAACCGACTCTGGTATCGAGCCATACTGTGCCGCACATGATGAGCTGATGGATGACATGGTCCCGTGTGAGGAGTGGGCTTCTCGTATGGAATGACCGGTTCTCTCAGGTCGATAGTATAGTATCAGTATCCTTATGAATATGATGAGTATTGATATCGTATTATTAGTCGGTGGCAATCTGACCACTGTGTCTCTCCGAACCCAACACTCAGACTGAGTTCACCTGGAACACCCGGTGACGCGTTCCGCTGCAACTTTGAATACAGAAATCACAGTACCGACAGCTGTTGTGCTACTGTGATCGCACGCGCTCAAGCGTCGCTGCAACATCATCCCAGTGGCTTCCTTTCCAGAATATCTGTTCACAGTTCAGACATTGCCAACAGTCTCTCTCGCTTGGGTCAGGTGCATATTCGGGGACGACCACGTCTGATGAGAGCCGTTCAACACGTCCATTACATGCACCACAGCGGCTGGGTCGTGATGTGAGAGTTAAATCATATCCGACAGCAGCAAGTTCACGAAGTTGATCTTCGACGTCTCGAGCAGTCAATAAGACCGCATCATCTGCTCGGTTCGCAAGTTCTGTATCACGTGTGAGAATAGTCCGTTCATTATTCCGTGCGTATGTGAGGATTTCATCATCAGTTGGCTCACAATCACGAGAGAGGAAATTCGAATCGTCATTCGCATCCTCTACACTTACAGCTGCATCTGCATCTTGTTCAGTTTGGTAATCAGCGTTCGTATTCGTGTTTGTGTTCGTATTGCATTCGTATCGAGAACATAGACAGCGTCATGACCGCACATCCTGAGATATGTCGAGAGTGAGCCAAGCATTGCATCAAGAAGGAATCGCTCAACCGAGGACGCAGATTCAGACTCAGACTTCGCCTCAGTGTCTGTCATCACGCATTAATACGCCGTTCTCGCTTCTAACAGTTGCTGCTTTCGTGTGCGCTCACGTAGATCATAAATAGGTAATTGGTGAGTCCGAGGAAACAGTTCACATCCTGTCAATGTAAGAATGCCCGAAGAGTCGTGAGATCAAAGCTATTCAGGACATCTGTTGGGGTACACCATCCACGCCGAGCGGTGTGCACGCCGTAGCGGGCATACGCCAGTGATTCCGGTGCATGTGCATCAGTGTTAATCGCAATTGTTGCGCCTGCATCACGAGCCGCCTGTATGAATGTTCCATGCAGATCAAGTCGTGTTGGATTTGCATTCACTTCTAATGCAGTCTCCGCCTCAGCAGCAGCGCTTGCAACACGCTCGATGTCGATATCGAGTCCAGGGCGTTCGTTGATTCGCCGACCCGTCGGGTGTCCAAGTACATCGACGCTTTGGTGATTCACCGCCCGGATAAGACGTTCAGTTGCTGCTTCACGCTCCTGCCCGAGTGCGGTATGTGGTGAGGCAACAACAACATCGAGTTCTGTGAGAATCTCATCTCCTGTCGAGAGGTCACCCTCTGCGTCGATGTTTGTCTCAACCCCTGCGAGAAGTTCAATCTCATCCCCTCGCGTCTCTCTCGCGGTCTCAATCGTCTCGAGTTGCTCACGAAGTTCATCATCACTGAGCCCAATCCCACCGACCATTCCAGGACCACTTGCATGATCTGTGACGGCATAATACTCATATCCCCGACCGACTGCGGCATCGACCATCTGCTCACGGCTCGCACGACCGTCAGAGCGGGTTGTGTGTGTATGCAGGTCACCACACATATCGTTGACTGTCAGTAGCTCTGAGAGCGTTCCATCGGCTGCTGCTTCAATCTCACCGCGATTCTCTCTTAGTTCCGGTGGGATCCACGGCAATCCAAGAGCTTCATACATCGACGTTTCTGTTTCTCCGGCGATACGGTCACCAATGCGCTGAGTATTCATGTCATCGGTGGTAGGATCACCATCGGAATCGCCATGAGTGTCGAGATCAACATCGCTCACGTCGAAGATACCATATTCGTTCATCTTCAGATCGCGTTCGATTGCTCGGTTTCGTAACGCGACATTGTGGTCTTTACTTCCGGTAAAGTACTGCAGCGCAGCACCAAACTCGCCTGGGTCGACCACTCGAAGGTCAATCCGCACACCCTCAGCACGAAGACTTGCTTTATTATCACCGGCTTCAATCACATCTGTTGCCGCCGACCAGTCGGTAAATGCTTCAACAACCTGCTTCGCCTCGGTTGATGCAGCAAGAACATCGACATCACCGATTGTATCGCGCCACCGACGAATCGACCCAGCAACCTCACTCTTCTGTACCGTTTCACGGCGGCGAAGGAACGTCAGAACCTCATCGGCGAGTGGGCGAACATCTCCAAGTCGTTCACGCTCACCAGCCTGTCGGGCAAACGCGACATTTTCTCGGATATTTGTCTCTGTTTTCGCACCAAATCCGCTAACATCACGAATTTCCTCAGCCTCAGCCGCTGCAGCAAGCTCATCAAGCGTTGTAATCCCTAATTCCTCATAGAGGGTTCCAACGGTCTTTGGACCGACCCCATCAACACGGGTGAGTGCATCAATCTCGACTGGCAGACGATCACGAAGCTCATCGAGTTCATCAATCGATCCGGTTTCAATATATTCGATTATTTTTGATGCAATTGCATCGCCGACACGATTGATCGATTTGACTGCATCCTGTCCTTCTGCCGCAAGGTCCTCAATCGGGTCGGCGCACTCACGAATGTTTTCTGCGGCGCGGCGGTATGCGCTTGGTTTGTATTCAACTCCATCAGCCTCAAGCCGATCTGCGAACTCCTCAAATCGACGTGCAATCTCATCATTTCGACGCATTAGGATCGTCCTCCGTATGTCCCACTGCCACTCCCTTGTCCGCGACCACCGCCACGGCCACGACCTGCTCCAACGCCACTATCCTCGTGTCCAAGTGCCTGTTGAAGAAAGTTCATCCAGCGTTTTCGATCAGCAGCAGTCTGCTTTGCCGTTTCTGACTCGAGATCGACGGTACGGAGTTGCTCGAGTGCATTCAATGCACGATCGATACCGACGATACTATCTGCAAGTTCTTCACCCCGCTCATATGGAATTTCGCCTGCCTCAATCGTATCCAATCGCTCGCGGCGCTCGCGACGGAGATTCTTCTTTGCGCGGTTGACGCGGTCACGCTCACCAGATGGGATTGTCTCTCGTCGATTGATCTCAAAGACGAAATCACGGAGTTCGACCTCCTCATCTTGTACCTCGACGACGTCAGGAATATCGACGCCGACGGTCGCTGCCTCACGGTTGACCCGCTCCAATAACCGCTTTCGTTCGAACTCCCTCACGTATTAGTTAGTATAATGTTGAGCGACTACTTCGCTCCTTCGCTCGCTTGTCTCACAGATTGAATATCATGGAATATCCAGCCCTGGCGTAGCTGGTGGATTGGTATATGGAATGACGGCGCGTATCCACGCCCTGAAGAACGTGGTATTGCGCCTGCTCTATCTATAACTCCTTGTTCACACACCACGATGATCTTCAAGCAGTCAGTGTTTGATTAATTAATCATCAGTGGTCGGTATGGTGATTCAATGTCTGTGTGTCGGGGTTCGCTGATACGTGCTCTGAGTCTTTCTGTGTTGAGTCAAATTCTGTCTCAGTTATCCGACTCACGCGCTGTTTAAATTCGTCATGATCAATTTCACCCGATGCATACCGCTGGCGAAGTGTCATGAGGGGGTCATCCTGTGATTGCTCTTTATTTGAGTCTGAGTCTGAGTTCGAATCATCGGCGAACGTCACTGTCTGATAGATCATGACAAGAGAAATGACGACAACGGTGCTAATGAGCCCAAAGACGGTGAGTAATAAGCCGTTGAGAGAGCCACCATGATGTGTCCCTCTGTGTGGACCTGCATTTGCTGGCGCGTTTGCCTCCGGTGGTGGTCCAGCACTAGCACTGACAGGCGGACCTCCACTGCGCAGTAACCCTATCAGCGGCTCGATAAACAATATTGAGATGACAAATAATACCACTCCGATGGTGACTCCACCAAGGACTGTCAGGGCAAAGGTTTGCTGAGCTGACAGTGACTCGAAACGCTGGATGACTGATTGATTCATAGAGGAATTATACAACGACGACGGCTAAAATTCTCGGATATAGCAGATAGGTAGTCTATCTACACTCCTGGGAGTTCATGCGTACGATAACCGAAACTCACATGATAGCGATGAGCCTCTCAGTACCATTTACGAGTTATCTGAGAGTCGAGTCAGACAAGCGTGTGAGAATCCATATTAGACGGGATTCTTTGATGACGAAGTTGGATTTTTCGAGTGATGAGTTGTGGAGGATATAGTGATGTGTCGCGGTCGCAGTCGCAGTCGCATCCTTGCTGGTGTGAATCGTTGGGTGGACTATCAGGTGAACATAAGAAAGCTCGTCTGAGACAACGGCGGTATGACCCCCGAAATAAAAGTTCTTATGCGCCAGCCGGGAAATACGAATCATATGGGTTTGTTCGACCGATTACGAGGCGAAGACCACCCTCGTGTTGCGTTCGTCGGTATCGACGGCGTGCCATTTAGTCTACTCGCTGATAATCCCGAGGAGTTTCCCACCTTTGCCGCACTTGCTGAGGAGGGAGCAGGCGGTGCAATCGATAGTATTGTGCCTCCAGAGTCCTCAGCGTGTTGGCCGTCATTGACTACTGGCGTGAATCCTGGTGAAACGGGCGTCTATGGCTTTCAAGATCGTGAAGTCGGCTCTGATGACACGTATGTGCCGATGGGGCGAGATGTACAAGCAACCCGGCTGTGGGATCGCGTGACCAACGCTGATCGGATGGCAACGGTGATGAATGTCCCTGTCACATTCCCTCCACAGCGCAACGTCCAGCGAATGGTGTCTGGATTTCTTTCACCAAGTGTTGAAAAAGCAACTCATCCTGAGTCCTTTGCCGATGATCTCGCTGCGGCAGATTATCGGATTGACGTTGATGCAAAGCTCGGTCACGATGAGGATAAAACTGCTTTCATGGAGAACGCTCACGAAACGATTGATCGTCGGTTTGACTCATTTACTGATATTATTCAGCAAGACGACTGGGATCTCTTCTTTGGCGTCTTCATGACAACCGACCGAGTAAATCACTTCTTATTTAAAGATTATGAACAAAAGCGTGAGAATCGCGATCTGTTCATGGAGTTTTATCGCACCGTCGATGAGTATGTGGGTCGGATTCGTGAGCAGTTGCCTGATGATGTGACACTCGTTGTCGCCTCTGATCATGGATTTACCACCCTTGAGTATGAACTTCACTGCAATGCATGGCTTGAAGAACAGGGCTGGCTCTCATATGCAAGTGAAGACCACGATGAGCTTGCAGATATCTCCTCTGACTCACGTGCGTATTCACTCATCCCTGGTCGGTTCTACATCAATCTTGAAGATAGAGAGGCTCATGGCAGCGTCCCGGAATCCGAATATGAGGACACGCGCGATGAATTGAAGACAATGTTAGAGTCGCTCGAGGGACCTGATGGCAACCCTGTTGCTGATCGCGTTGTCGAACGTGAAGAAGCATTCCGTGGTGATCATGATGATATTGCACCTGATCTCGTCGTGATTCCAAATCATGGATTTGATCTCAAATCCGGATTCTCGGGTCATGAATCCGTCTTCGATACCGGTCCTCGGAATGGAATGCATAGCTTCGACAATGCAACACTGTTTGTCGATGACCCTGCAGTCAATATTCAGGATGCAGATATCTATGATATTGCCCCGACGATTCTTGAGTTAATGGATATCGAATACTCGCGGACGGAATTTGACGGCGCAAGCCTTCTTCGACAGTAATTTTCTTTCAGATCGGGGTCTAATGTGACTGTGATTATTATTTTCATCAGTGTGACCGACGAGTCACTCACTCGGATGTGATTGGAAGACGTAGTCAGAGACATGAGTGCAAATCTAAGTGTAGATACAAAGACAAACTCAGATTATCTCCATACTCATCGAAATAGATAATAGATCAGTGGCTACCGAACGATGGTCACTGGAATCGAAACGCCACGCATCACGTTTTCAGCAACACTTCCAACGATAATTCGCTGAAGACCTGCTCGACCGTGACTGCCGATGACAATCTGATCAACACCGCGTGCGTCTGCAGCGTCTTGGATTGTCTCGACTGGTTGCCCGAATTCAACCATCGTCTCAATTGTCTGTGAATCAGATTCTGTGTCCGTATCTGCGTCAATATCGGACGCTTCGTCTGTCTCAGCGTGCAGCATCGTTTTCTTTTCAGCTAACAGTGATTCTGCTGCTTGTTGTGCTTGTGTTTTCCAACTACCCTCCGTTGTTCCGTCGTATGCTGCGAATCCGTTCACAGGGTCAATAACAGTGAGAAGTGTGACATCGGCTGTCGGAAAGATACCTCTCACATACTCAACAGCACTTTCTGATTGTGGTGAGCCATCGACTGGAACAAGTATATGCGCAACTGAGGGATGGTGGTGGTCTCGATTCAGTCATCGGCTTTCACCTCGTCTGGGTCACCTTGCACGGCAATATCACGACGGCTTGCAAGGATACTTTCGACAAGATCGGAGAGTCGCCCAAGGATGATGAGTGTCGGCGGAAGCGTCAGGATTGCCGCAACAAGTGTCAGGAATATCACCCCGACAGTGAGGAAGCCGAAATCTCCAAGAATCGGGAATGGTGACAATGTGAGCGCCGAGAAGCCAAAGACAGTCGTTAATCCAGACACTGTGATTGCTTTTCCAACTCGTGCTCCCGCTGTTTCAACAGCATCAAGCCGTGAAACACCCGATTGTCCAAGTTCCTCGAAGTATCGCTCCATGACAATAATCGTGTACTCCGCACCGATACCAACACTCATTGCACCAAGTGATGCACCAAGTGGAGACACTGGAATTGAAAGCGCTGACATGTAGAGATTCTGCCATCCAATGACGAACAACATCGGAACTAACGGTGCAACCGCACGGATCAGATTCCGGTAATAGAGTAACAGAGCTCCAAAGACAAACAGGACACCAAGACCTGTCGTCACATTTCTGGTTTCAATCTGAGTAACAATTGACGGTGTTGATACTGCTGCTTGGCCAGTGAGTTCAGCGGTCAGTCCAGCCGGTGGTCGAGTGAGCTCGGAGGAAGACTCTGCAATCGCAAGGAAATCAAGTAACTCATCGGTGTTCATATTCCGTTCACCGATAATCGTGATATGAGCATACCCATCACTGTAGTAGTTCGCACGTTCGGATGCTGGAATATCACTCAACACTCGTTTGACACCGGCTTCTGTTGCTGGGATTTCGCCACCGTTGTGTTGTTTAACCAGCGTTGCCGGCGTTTGCATGCCATCTATCAATGGCTTGTCTGTCGCGATTTGGCGATATTGTTCCATCCATCGCAACGCTGTTGGATCACGGATATTACTCCCAGAGACAAGCATGTCATACTGCACCGAACTTCCACCACCGGTGACCGTCCGGAATTGTTGTAGATCAACATATGCCGGTAAGTCCTGTGGAATAAATTCTTCAGAGTCTGCAAGGGTTTCGAGGCTGTCGCCAGCGGCTAATCCACCGCCAAGAAGCACAACAGCAATCAAGAGGACTGCAATCGGATGTGAGGCGACAAACCGAGTCGTCTGTCCCAGTGTGCGCCCCAACATCCCAATCTCGCCAGGATCTGTGTCTGTCTGTGAATCCGGTCGTGGGTCTGTGTTCGTATCCGTATCTGCTGTCTGTGTCTGTGTCTCTCTCCATCACCACGCCAGCGTGCGTACAACGTCAATATCGGAAGAAGGACAATAATGCCTGAGAGGAATGTCAGCCCGATTCCGAACATCGATGTCTGTGCGAACCAGACAAATGCAGGAGTCCCTTTCGAGGAGATCCACGTCGCTCCAAATCCAAGTGTTGCTGCAATCGCAGCAATCGACACTGGTGGTCCAATCCCACCAAGTGCAAGTGGAAGCGCCTGCTTCGGGGGCTGGGTCTCTAATTCTTCCTCATATCGCTCGTGGAACTGTACCGAATAATCAATGCCGAGTCCAATGAGGATGGGGAAGACGGCGCTCGTTAGCGTTGAATTCGGTACGCCCGCATATCCAATTGCCCCAAAGGTATAGATGACACCCACGAAGACAGCAACAATCGGGAGTAATCGAAGTCGAACGCCACGGAAGAGGAAGAACAATGCAACCGTCATCAGCCCAACCGCAAGTCCAAGCAATTGCTGTGTGCTCTGTTGAATGAGCGCTGATAATTGCGTCGAGAATGCAGCAGACCCAGTCACAGTCACAGAAACGCCAGCGGGGAACTGCACCCATTGCTTGCGGTCAACCGCTTTTGTATAGATCGGTCGTGACTGCTGTTGGGTCATTCCGGCATCGGTAACAATGCTGATAACAGCGGTATCAGGACTTCCAATGACGCGCTCAATTTTTGTTTGTGAGTCAGGAATCCGTCCGTATTCTTCACGCACCCGATCAGCAGGGCTATTGACCGTTTGAACATCTTCGACCGAACTCATCCGCTGATCATACCGGTCGATTGCCCGCATCGTTGCTGGGTCTGTCACCTCCCCGCGGACAAGTGTCGCAATGCTTCCATAATCAAACTCGTCATCGTATGTATCAAGCGTTGGATTCGACCCGACAAATGCACGGTCACCGGTCACACTTTCAATCTGACCGGCACCGACGAAGGCAACGCCGATGAGCGCAACAGCGAGTAACAGCGTTATGACTGGATGTGCCTGGACGAACCGTCCAATCCGAGAGAAGAATCGACGAGATTGTTTCATCGATTTACACCCGTCGATAAAGCACGACGCCGCCACCGAGAACAGCAATCACTGCGGCGACACCAATTGGCATCAATGGAAGCCCACCGGAATCACCGGCAGAGACTGGGACGCCAATCGGAAGTGATCCAGTGAAGCGTGTGTCACCGTCGGCTTCGTCGTATCGTACTTCGACACTTGATGCGTATTCCTTCGCAATAGCGTCGCTTGATGCACTCACCCGGAATGTCGCCGTCGTTGTTGTCCCTGGCTCGACAGTGCCAAGGAACGCCCCATCATCGGCTGACGATATTGGGTCGCTGGTGAATAACTTTGCATTTGCATCTGAAACCGGCTCACTGCCTGTGTATCGTAGTGTGACAGCAAGCGTTGCACTCCCACCTGGGGTGACACCTGTTTCAGTTCCGACAACCTCAAATCGATCCTGTTCTGGCTGAATCGTTACTGACTGTCGAATTGGTGTAGACGTCTGCAAGACATCGCCATCCTCATTCTCGTATTCAACAGCGAATGGGAGTGAGATCGACCCAGGCTCGGCTTCACCCGGAATGTTCAGTGTGAATGAAACAGGAGCGCTGTCACCGACCGCGAGGTCACCAACTGCGGATTCGCCACTTGTCACAGCAATCGTTTCTGTCCCGCTCACTGAGACAACAACATTCTGTGCAGGTGTTGGTCCGCGATTGACGACCGTTGCTTCGATTCGAGCCTCTGGTTCATCAACACGGAAGTCAGTCAACTCAACATTTTCAAGATTGAATGTTCGCTCTTCACGCACTGTCACACCAGCCTGCAATGGGTCTGATTGTTGTGTAATCCCGTTTTTATCTTCATATTCAACAATCGCAGTTACTGTATATGTCCCAGCAGAGACATCGGGACCAGCACCCATCTGCACGGTCACCTGCTCGCGTGAATCCGGTTCAAGTGCTGAGACAAACACCGATGTATCGACTGATTGGCTTGTTTGCTTTCCAAAGAAGACACCGGGCGTTTGTGTCTGTAAGCGGACTGTTGCATCGCGTGCGGTCTCCGTTCCGATATTCTGGAGATTGAACGCAATCCGACCGTTATCACCGGCAGTCACAGCATTCGTTTCGTCTGCACGCATATCGAATTCAGGGCGATCTTCGATACGAATTGTAATCTCCTTTGTGACTGTCTGCTCTCGATTTTGTCTGTCGGTATCCTCAAATTGCCCATAAGCAATAGATCGCGAATGACTATATGTAATCTCAATAGGAATCTGATATGTCCCTGGCGTCACGCGTCCGATTTCTAATGCAAAATCAACTGTTTCGCTCTGGCCATCGCTCAGGCTGCCGAGTGTCTGTGTCCCTGTATTAACTTCGATGGGGGCATCAATTTGATCCTCAGCAATATCAATCTGGACACTTTGTGCGGTCTGCACTTCATTCTCATATTCGTCTCGACCGCCATCGGTCAGTTGTCCGTCATTATTTACCGTCACGCTCAGCGTCGCTGATTCACTAGCACGGAATTGTACATCAGCAGCACTGGCAGTAATATTCGGAGATCCAACAACAATCTCTTCGGCAGCAGCAACCGGTCCAGCAAATCCAGCGGTAATCATAAACAATACAAGAATTGATGTGAGTATCTTCTGTCGCATTCGTTCTTTATGAGTATAATAGGTGTCACGTCGGGGTAGACAGTAGTCTATGCCTACTAGTTTATTGTGTATATAGAATTATTGGCTCTTCGAGTATGAAGGTTCCTATCGAACGGTCGTTATATAATATTATATTCATAAATTCGGTTCATGAATAATAATGCCAAGCTTTCGTTCAATAATATCTGCAAGTGCCTCAGTATCAACCTCGTCGGTCGTCGCCCCCCGAAAAATAGCCCCTTCAATGAGTGTTACTAACAGTTCTGTTGCATCACTTACGCTATCGATATCAAACGTTCCAGCGGCGACACCGGCGTCAAGACACGCATATAATTCATCTCGAAGTTTTCTTTCATTTGCCTGGATTGTCTCCCGAAAGACCTGATCATGGGCAGCTTGCGACCGCAGTTCGACATACGCCTGACTGTGCGCACCAACATAATGTTTGAATCCTTTCTCAGCGGTATGTGACGAGTCTGTGTTCAGGTCTGCGTTCTCATCCATATCACTATTCGATTTTGTGTCGGTGATATTCCCATCAGCAACGGCAAAAATAAATCCAAAGAATTTCTCAAGACGACGGGCAGGATTATCATCAGAATCACGGAAGTACTCTGAAAGTAACTCGGCGAGTACCTGATCAAGCAATGTCTGGACAATATCGTCTTTATCCTCATAATGATAATAGACGACTGATTTCGCGATATCTGTCCGAGTAGCGATCCGTGAGATTGTCACGCCAGTATACCCACGCTCGCAAAGAACCCGAAAGGTAGCCCGAAGGATCTCAGCATGTGTATCATCGGGCGCGTTTGGCAGAATTGTTGTGTCGTTTTTCAACTGTGCTCTCTGAAAATGGATGCGTGCACATCAACCTGTCCCGTTATACGTATCGACTCGTCAGCTCATTTGAGGATTTGATTCGCTCTTGAGTGTGGAACTTACTGGTAGACAGATCATATATATCCCCTGTCTAATCGGGTATAATCACTATTCGGTGGTATAGAGATATAAAACCGAGATAATGAATATGACCTCTGCAATCTTTGAGATGGCAACGACAGGACTGAATCCACCGTTGAAAATAAAGAATGCCACGATTGTCGCACCGGCATAGCCAGCAGCAATAAGATGCAGTTCACGTCGCCAGTATTGAGAGAGATACACGCCAATCCCACCCAGAAACCCAATTCCATTGAGGATAAATAACACAGGAAGTGTTTGCGTGAGGATGGCAGTGATCGATGAGATTCCTCCCTGAGAAAGGAATGCGATTCCAAGAACTAGATGCAAAACACCAGTCACAACTGCAGCACCGATTGCGACATATCCCACGCTGTTTGTGGGAAGTGAAAACGTTGCGGAACTATCTCGCTGTGTGGTTGACATATATAGCAGTTGGTCGCATATCGGATAATATATCGTGAAAGT